>Ga0209979_1001788_pt1 | contig 22293 bp, 24 predicted proteins | sample AnhtaG_FD_183114 | JGI IMG/M metagenome (GOLD analysis project Ga0209979, IMG submission 183114) | Deep subsurface microbial communities from Anholt, Denmark to uncover new lineages of life (NeLLi) - Anholt_01485 metaG (SPAdes) (version 2) | ecosystem: Environmental > Aquatic > Marine > Oceanic...
TTACCGGATAAGCCTGACTTCCTTTTATACCGTTTGTTAGGAGGCCTGACTGAAGCAATAAATACCTGTTTTTGGCTTCACAAGGATTTGCTGCGGAGAAGCTTATGGTAAAACCCCGAAGTTTGAGGGTTCATACTGTTGAGATATAGAGAACTTTTTGGTACTGTATGGCAATAGTGATGACAGATAGAGTATTAAGGATTAGTCGGCGGTATTTTTTGTCGAACTGTCGCTGGGCATTGTTATAATGAAGGTTGAGTGAAGTGAATAGACAGGAGGACCGGTAAGGCTCGGGAAATGAAAGAGAAACTTCCTATAAATCCTGCAATTCTGACATGGGCAAGGGAAAGTGCCAACTTGCTGGTGGAAGATGTGGCCTTGAGGATGAAGAAAGCGCCGGAGGCTATAGAAGCATGGGAAAAAGGGGACAGCTCGCCGACCTATGTTCAGTTGGAGAGGTTAGCGTATACGGTATACAAGCGCCCGGTGGCGATATTTTTCTTTCCAGAGCCACCTGAGGAAATGACGGCGAAGAAGTCGTTCAGGACACTGCCTGAAAGCGAGGTGGAGGAGCTCGGAGCGAGCTTTCTGCGAGTGTTCAGGCGGGCCCAGGCAATGCAAATCAATTTGGAGGAGTTGACGGATGGTGAGAACCCGGCTGCGAAGAAAATATTTAGGGATTTAAGCTTTCATGCGCGCGACGATGTTGGAGCGATGGTGGAGGAGGTACGGGAGTATTTGGGCATCAGCCTTGTGACGCAAGTCGGGTGGGCGAATACAGAGGTGGCGCTAGAGAGATGGCGTAGTGCGATTGAAGAGAAAGGGATCTTTGTTTTCAAGGACGCTTTCAGGGACGATGAGATTTCAGGGTTTTGTATTTACGACCCGGAGTTTCCGATCATATACGTGAACAACAGCATGGCTAAGACGCGCCAGATTTTCACCCTCTTCCACGAACTGACCCACTTGCTCTTCAGGACGGGTGGAGTTGACATGCAGAATGACGCGTTCGTCAGACGGATACGCGGAGAGAACAAAAGAATAGAAGTGCTGTGCAACCGTTTCGCGGGAGAGTTCCTTGTGCCGAAAGAGGAGTTCGATAGGGCAATTTCACGGGTGCGAATTGATGACGAGGCTATTGAAAAGCTGGCAAAGAGGTACAAGGTTAGTCGCGAAGTCATAATGCGAAAATGTCTGGATAGAGGATTGATCGATCAGGCGTACTACGAAGAACGGAGTCAGCGTTGGATAAAAGAGGCCGGCGAAAGGGCTGGGGAACGAACAGGAGGAAATTACTACAGCAACGTTGCCAGCTATCTGGGAGACAACTACCTGAATCTAGTATTCAAGAGCTACTACCAAAACAGGTTTGCAATGGATCAGTTGGCGGAATACCTGGGTGTAAAGGCGGCCAGTATTCCGGGTTTGGAAACAGCTTTTCTTGGAAGAGGCGGTACTGAATAGTGTACGTCTTCGACACCAACAGCCTGAGTGTCTTGTTCGACAATTTCTATCTGGCTCGGTTTCCCTCCCTCTGGGAAAAATTCGATGAATTGCTTCTCACCGGGCGGATCATATCAGTAAGAGAAGTTTACAACGAGATACTATGTCGCCACCGTGATACGAGGCTGGTAGAATGGGCCAAAGGCCAGCGAGAGTTCTTTGTGCAGCCTTCGGTGGAGGAAATGCAGTTTGTCGGCCGGATATTCGCCGTCGTTCACTTCCGGGCTCTAATCAGGAAAAGGGAGACGTTAGAGGGGACTCCAGTGGCCGATCCTTTTCTTATCGCTAAGGCCAAGGTGGACAAACGAGTGTTAGTCAGTCAGGAGACACTCAAGCCAAACGCGGCCAAGATACCTAATGTGTGCGAACACTTCGGAGTGCAATACACCAACGTTGGAGGGTTTTATGGAGACGGAGGGGTGGCAATTCTAACCGCAGTCGGCGGGATTTTGAGGCCCAAGTGGTGGCTTGGGGGGTGCCTTAGAGGGACGGAGGGGATGCCCCCCAAGGCGTGGCTTGGGGGCTGCTATGAGAGTCGAGGCGATCGGTTTTGAATCTCTGGCGGATTGTCGGGGAGTTTTGGAGGGGGCGACCACTTGCACAGGAAATTTTGCTTTTTGCAGCTCTCGGGCGAGGGTTTATCCGGTGGGGCCCGCTTCGTAGGCGATGCGTTTTAAGGCAGGACGCAATTTTTCCAGTGTTTCACTGAGGTTTTTGTTATCGGAGGGCGTGACGAAATCGAGGGCAGGAGCATCGTTGAGCCAGATGGCGACGCTGTAGGATTCTTTGTGGGCGTCAACACCGACGTAAATTTTGTCGTCCGGGGCAGGGTTAATTTGCTTGAACCACTTTTGCTTTTTCGATAGTCTTTTGTTCATGGCCATCCCTTTCAAATAACGGTTTCGGTTAATAATTTTTCGAGAATTATAACCGTTGAAAGGATGACCTTCATATTATCTAAATACAGCCGGAGCTGGGGGCGCCGGCGTTGGGGTTTGACGAGTGATGGGGCGGACAATAACAGCGTAGAGCGGGTAGCGTAGAGCGAAAATTCGAAACCAGCTCGAATGAGCAAATGCAAAACCAAGTATGAGTGCAGCGAATTTCATAAAATGCTTTTATTAATGAGACTATGTGGGTAAAATGGATTGGCAAATCAGGTTCCGCAGCACGGCGCAGGTAATGTCGTATGGGCAATACCGAATAAGCATATTTAAGGGACTTGAAAATGGGAAAAAAATCCTCAAATGCTGAGTTAAGAAGAGCCATAAAATTGACCGTCTATACGGTGGTGACTCACTCATTACTGCCTCTGATGTTATTTCCAGTCAGTTTGTATGTAATGCCCCGCTTTATGGAACAGTTCACGATGACGGGCATGGAAGCGTCCGCGTGCCTTAAGATTGTTTCGGCGGTGACAAGTTTTGTCGGTCGTTACCCATATTTTTTTACGTTCATTCTCGGCGCTGGTATAACTGTTGATGCGGCGATTTGCTTTGTATTCTTTCGTTCAAAGAGAAAGATTGGCGGGGATATATGGTCGGGACTTGTGATACTGGTTCAGGCCGTTTTCGCAGGTGTGTGTGCTTTGGCGTTCGCGTCAGTGTTCGGCGATTAAGAAATGAAGGCGTGCGCGGCTAATTGTGATTTGGGGCAGAAGGTTCAACTTACATAAGCGGGATTTTCGCTATAAATGCTGGTGGGGGGACTATCAAAATAGGCGTTGATTTGGATGGGACGATTTCGGAATATCCGGAGTTCTTATTTGGCTGATGGCTTTGCGTATTGCTGTCTGTTCCGCTCATATCTTGCCCTCTGAGAGCTATCAAATCTATTATAACTTGCAAAAACAGATCCGGCCATATTGTTTTTTGGCTATTTGGCGGGGCTTGCTTTTTGTTACACAGACCGTCGCATAGAAATGTCAGGCGCGCAATTATCTGGCTGGGAGTAACTTAGAACAGCGAAAAGCGAGGGGTCGCCAAAATCCACGCCGACGGCAAAAACCATAACGTTGGTTACTTCACCGACGAAATCGAAGCCGCCAAAGCATACGACAAAGCCGCAAAGAAGTACCATCGAGAGTTTGCAGCGTTAAATTTCGAACCATAAACAAAAAATCTGAAATCGCAAATCGTGAATCGTAAATCGCAAATACGATGGTCATTCCGAGCGAGGCCGAAGGGCGAGCCGAGGAATCTGTTAGAATCGTCTTTCTCACTTCCACCTCAACCGAGCAAGTTCTTCCGTTGTCACAAACCTCACGCGTCCCCCGACTAATACTACAAAGCAGCCTTTTCCTTCGTGATTCTCGGTGGACAATATTTCCGGACCACCCGACTGATTCCAGCCTGCCTTTGTCTCGAATACTAAAACCACATTCGGGTCGGAAGCTGGCGTAGCATTTGGATTGATTGCGTAATGAGACGGGCCGGTATCGCCTTTTCTTCGAGCGTCTATGCAAACAAAGTTTTTTTCAGTCACATAATCGCCTTGCAAAAGCAAGTCGCACCACTTATCGGCTGGAGGGTACTGGCCATCACAGTCGTTGGCGTACACCTGCAAACACTTCTGCAAACCGGATAAGTTGGTCCCACATACGACTCTGCATGCAGGGGGCCGCACTCCAAAAAGCCTGGCCACCCGCCATCTTGCACGGCGCAGCCGGTTTACATAAGGCTCTCTCACTATCCACATATAAAGACCACCCAGCGAAAGAACCGTAAGCAACGCTGCAATCGCAATCACAACCAAAAGCTTGGTTTTTGTAGAGAGCCTGCCTTTGCGAGCTTTCCCAAGCCGGCGTTTTTCATTTGGCTGCCGCCTTTCAGTATTGCTATCTACCCCGCTCATATCTTGTCCTCTAACAGCTATTAAATCCATTATAACTTGCAAAAATAGATCCAGCCATATTGTTTTTTGGCTATTTGGCGGGGCTTGCCTTTTGTTACACAAACCGTCGCATAGAAATGTCAGGCGCGCAATTATCTGGCTGGGAGTAACTTAGAACAGCGAAAAACAAGGGTGAGCCTGGATGCTGGACGCAGATGGTGGGGATTACGCTCTGATGATGTCGGTTATTTTCATCAGGCGGGAGGTGTTGTCTCGTTCGGCTTCGGCGAGGTGGAAAATACGAGCCACGAAATACGGCTTGTACTGCTTTTGAGTATGCCGTGCCATAATACGCAATCGCAAATAGTAAATACAGAAATCGTTTTTTTTCGCTCCATACGTAAAGCGCGTATGCGCCTTTTGAGCACTACGCCCTACAGAAAATAATATCCGACCCTTTGATACTTGTGTCATATCCGGCAATAAAATCCCAAACAAAAATGCAGACTCTTGTGCAGAATCTACTATAATTATCGTCCTATGTTTAGCTCAAGACAATGGAACGACATCCAGAAGGGTTTTCACCTAACGCCCCGGCAGACCGAGATTACGAAGTTGGTCTGCGAGGGTCTGAATAACAACCAAATCGCAAAGAAGTGCCATATCACTTACAATACTGCGAGAACACATGTAGCCCATATTTGCGCCAAGATAGCGGTCCATGGCCGAGCCGAACTGATCCTTCGACTAATCAAAGTAGCCAAACACGTTAAATAGACCTGCTCCACCCCGCAACAATCCCCCGAGAATACCTAATCAAAACCAACAAAATCCTGTTTTTTGTGCTCACATATGGCATGTGGAAAACATGTACGCGCTTTACGTACAAGCCTTGTTCTTCAGATTGGTTGCCAAGGCCAGATAAAAGAATGAGCAAGGCCGGAACTACAAAGCAAAAATCCCAAAATTAAAAATACGACACACGAGTCACAAGGCAGGATCTATGCTCTGATGATGTCGGTGATTTTCATCAGTCGTGAGGTGTTGTCTCGTTCGGCTTCGGCTAACTTGTCGTAAATGAAGCGGATGGTTTCGTGGAGTTCGGGGATGACGACGTGCTCTAACACGTTTACGCGGCGGCGGGTCATCTGCAGCTCGATGGCCAAGAGGCGGGCCTGCTTTTCCTTTTCGGCAAGCTCAATTAAAAGGTCGAAGGCACGCTCGAGGGCGAGCAGGGCGACATCCAGCTCACCGGAGGTGGTGGCGTAGCCGTAACAGATGATTTGGCCGGAGATTTCCTTCAAGAGGTGCGGGACCTTTATGTTCATAATGCGGGCAAACTCGATGGCGAGGCTGAACTTCTTTGTGGGGACCTCAAGGGCGGCTTTTATGTGCTCGGGCTCCACCGAGGCACGGGCGAGCATAAAACGCCGGCACGTCTCCAGCAGTTCAGCTTCAACACGCCTGCGCAAAGGCTGAATCTGGCGGGCGATTTGGATTAGCTGGCGGGAGATTTCATCCCTTTTTTCGCTCAGCAGGCGATGGCCGCGGCTGGCCAGCGCCACCCGCTTGCGCAGGCGCAATAGCTCCATTCGTGTCGCGTTTACGTTAGTTAGCACAAGAAGTATCTCCTATAAATCCGAAATCCGAATATCGAAATCCGAAACAAATCCGAAATTCAAATATCCAATGTTCAAAACCTTATTCGCTCTTACGCAGAATTGAGCCAAAAATATTCATAAGTTCTGTAGCTTCTTGCTCCAAGTCTTTTCGTTCCTGTTCCCGCTCTGGATCACCTGGGGTATCGACCAATTTCAGCCAATATCGACTTTCTTTGGCCTCCTTGCGACATATCTTTATCCTGAAGCGGAAGTCTTTCTTGCTTAATGCCTCGTTAGCTTCGATATAGTTCGAACCGACAGAGCCAGAGGCCTTGATAAGCTGTTTTCCATCTTCAATATTGGCGTTAGTCTTACGTAGCTTATTCACGAAAGCTATGACCTTTTTTGCAAAGGCAAGTGTACGATCTTCTAAGTCGTATTGTTTCGAATTTTGTATTTTGGTCATTTGTATTTGTTTCGTGCTTAGAATTTCGTATTTCGTGCTTCCGGTTAGGATTCACTTTTCGCCTTGCGAAAGCGTGGCATATATTTTTCTATGAGCTTGATGTCGATGCGTTTTAGCTCGACGTTTTCAAACATGCTCAGCAGCTCCCAGCCGAGGTCGAGAGTCTGCTCGATTGTGCGATTTTCATAATAATCCTGCGAGACGTATCGGGCCTCGAATTGCCTGGCGAAGGTCATATATTTTTTGTCTTCCTCGGAGAGGGCTGCTTCGCCCATAATTGTGGCCAGCTCCTCCATTTCTTTTCCGCGGGCATAGGCGGCGTAAAGCTGATTGTAAAGGTCGGCGTGGTCTTCGCGGGTTTTCCCTTCGCCGATGCCTTTGTCCTTGAGCCGTGAGAGGCTCGGCAAGACATCAACGGGCGGCGCGACGGCCTTTCTGTGCAGGGGGCGGGACAGTATTATCTGGCCTTCGGTAATATAGCCAGTCAGGTCGGGGACCGGATGGGTTTTGTCATCCTCCGGCATTGTCAGGACGGGCACCATTGTAATAGAGCCTTTCTTTCCTTTGATTCGGCCTGCCCTTTCGTAAACGGTTGCGAGGTCTGTATAAAGGTAACCGGGATAACCTCTTCGGCCTGGGACTTCTTTTCGGGCAGCGCTAATCTCGCGGAGGGCCTCGCAGTAGTTGGTCATATCATTTAAGATGACCAAGACGTGCATATCCAATTCGTAGGCGAGATATTCGGCGGCGGTAAGGGCAAATCTTGGCGTGGCTATGCGCTCGATGGCGGGGTCGTTAGCGAGATTGACGAACATAACGGCCCTCTCAATGGCGCCGGTTTCCTGGAGGTCGTCGATGAAGAACTGGGCAGCTTCGAAGGTGATTCCCATTGCGGCAAATACAACGGCGAACTCCTCACCTTTGCCCAAGACGGTCGCCTGGCGTGCAAGCTGAGCGGTCATATTGTCGTGTGGCAGGCCGGCACCTGAGAATAAGGGCAGCTTCTGTCCGCGGACGAGGGGGTTGAGGCCGTCAATAGTAGATATGCCGGTCTGGATAAATTCGTTCGGGTAATCCCTGGCATAGGGATTGATGGGGCTGCCGTTAACATCCAGTCGCTTCTGTGGAATAATAGCGGGGCCGCCATCTTTGGGTTCACCGAGGCCGGTGAAAACTCTGCCCAGGATGTCAGGCGAGACGGCCAGTTCGAGAGGTCTGGCCAGGAACCGAACCGTACTTGTATCAACGTCAATCCCGCGTGTTCCCTCGAAGACCTGGAGGAGAACTTTATCTTTTTCCACCTGCAGAATCTGGCCGTGCCGGACAGAGCCGTCACCGAGCTCGATATCGACTATATGGCCATATTTTGCCTCATCAATCATCTCGACCATCATCAAGGGACCGGCAATGCTCGCAACTGTTTGATATTCTTTTACTGATAACATCTCAACTCCTGTTTTGGTTAAATGGTAATTGGTTAAATGGTTAATTACCACTCATCAATCTCGAATCTCTAATTCACTAATGTTTAATCAATTGCCCCTGTCCTAGAACACACATCTGTAACCGGCATAGCTAAATAAGACAGCGACATTTCCTGCGTACCGGGCATTTTTCACAATGGGGTCTTCTGGGAATGCAAACAAGCGCAGTAAAATCAAGGACAGCAAGGTTAGCCTTGCGAGGTTTTCTTCCCGATGCATATATCTTGGCTATTTCTATCACGTGTTTATCCCTTCGTCCTTCTTTTGACGTCTTGATCCCAAAATATCTTCTGAACAATCTCACAATATTGCTATCAACTATCCACTCTTTTTTGTCATAGGCTATGGATAATACTGCTCCTGCAACGTAGTCACCTACCCCTGGCAAAGTCATCAATTCCGATCTTTTTTCAGGCACCCGACATTGATACTTTTTTTTAAGCTCTCTTGCCACCAGGCGAAATGATGGGAGGCGCCAGTTTAATCCCAAGGGGTAGAGAATCTGTTCTAATTTTTTATTTTTAGCGTTTGCCATAGCTCTAATATCCCGATATTCTTTGAATAGTCGTTCGTAAACTTTTTTAACCTGATCTGCCTTTGTTCGCCTGAGCATCATTTCAGCAATCAAAACTCTGAACGGGTCACCGGTTTCTCTCCAGGGATAGCTTCGACCATTCCTCTTAAACCACCAGATAAGTAAATTAAACTCTGAATGAAGATTGGATATCTTGTGCAGAGGATATCAATTACATCTGAGAATAATTCATTTAACGATACATTTTTAAGTAATACTTATTTATCCAACAAATACATTATTGCGATGAAATTCTATGAATCTCTTATCAGGAAGAAACCTATCGGGTAACCTTATTTTAAAACCTTCATATGGAAGAAATCCTCTTTGAACAGATATTTCATTATGTAATTTTTTGATAGTTTTAGAAACAATCAGTTTATAATCATCTCGTATTGTAATTAATCCTTTATCAAAAGCTTTATCGTGTAAAGCACACATACAAATACCATTTCTTGGATTCATACGCAGGGAACTATTGATAGACCATGGAATAATGTGTCCCGCTATCAACAAACTCTCTTCGGGTAAAGAACACACTGCACACCTCGTTCTATAACTTGCAAGTACCATTCCACGGAAGAACTTTTGGTTTAACCTAACCTTAACAACTGCCTCTTTTTCCCTTCCTTCAAGAGCCTCTCCTTCAAACTTTATTAAATCATAGTGTTTTACTCCTTTTAATTCAGCAATGGAGACATCGCTTTGATATGCAAGGTCGTCCCAATTCTCATTGAATTCATTCCAGACTTTTTCCTCTAATTTGCTACCATGCCTCATTCCTTTCACTCCGCGTTTTTTGTGGTGAGGATCAAATCTCGCAAAATTACACAATTTAAGTGCAACGGCGCTTGGTGTTCTTCCCAGAATCTGTGCAAGTTCAATTACTTTTGGGTTGTTTTTGTGATACTGTCCAAATGGAAGTTTGCAGTATAGATTAAAAGCAAGTATTAGTTCTTGTTCTGACCAATTTTTCCTTGCCTCTTGCATAATCTCCCTATTTTCCTTTCGATCCATTAGTGACGTTAAATCCTGCCTGTTTGAATCCTTCACTTAACCCACCACAGCCGGTAAAAAGGTCTATTGCATAAAAAGTATGTTCATGTTTGACCATTTCCTTCCACCTTTAAGAATATGCTGCCGAGCCGTTTGTATAATTCTTCTTGCGAGAAAACCGTGGTATCCTTGTTTTCAAACTCCTTATGAATTGCTTTTGTAAGAGGTCTTAACCAGTTCTGCCTTCCCGAAATATTGCATGCCTTCGCCTTTCTCCCCAGCCATTCTATGATTCGGGGGTCGTTTTTAGTTTCCTTTCTATCAAAGAACTCACTCCAAGACGTCCAGTCACCAGCCAATTCAACAAATTCCCACGGAAACCGTGATAACCTAAAGCAATATGAAAAGTGGCTTGTTTCAGGGTCTCTTCTTACCCGTTCCGTAAGAGGGCCGGGAGCAAGTGCCCCCGCGTGGTCATAAATTGCCCGCCAGACAAATTCTCTGTCTTCAGCAGCAACCACAGACGTGTCCGTGACGAAGTCGAGTTGCTTCCCAACTTCATACCACAGTTTTACAACTTCGCCTTTCTTGCCCTTCAATTTCAGAAATCCTGTTGATTTCATTTCCTTTTCAATTTCACTCACTTTCTTTGAGAGGAATTCATCGAGTCTTTCTGCCTGTTCTCTCAATTCCCCCGTGAGCAATCTTTTCGTCTTGAAGACCTTTACCTTTTCAGCTTTTCCATCAATCATTCTGGTTTCTCTGATTATCACAGCCATCAGTCAAACTCCACCATCCGGAATCTGTGAACAAATTCTCCTATTTTACGAAGGGTCTTGCGCAACACAGCATCAGGGTTATCTTTATCCTTAGTGTCGAATAATACCGTCCTTTCCTGAAGCAAATCGTACCTGCACATTTCATGTCCCATCAACCATACGAGATAAGCTGCCAGGTCATCCTCCTGATCCTTGTACAGCATCCTGTGCTGGATGATTCAGATTATACTGCAATACCAGTCCTCCCCTTTCACCGGTGAGGGACTCCACCATAATCATTTTTGCGCGCTCTGGAAATTCCATTGGTTCGCATTTTTCGAAAAGTCCACGTTCGGGAGGATCTTCCTCGAGGTAGAAACTCCTGTTTTCAAGATCAAGTTCTGTTCCCTTATCCTCATCTCTGAGTGATATTATCTTCGCCACAATGGTATGTCGTCCTGTGTTCAGAAAATCCTCCTGCTGAAATGTTTCATGATACGGACCGATATGAGCTGAACTGTGCTGAGACGGAATAACAAAATCCTGCTCGGCATAGGTTTTGATTAACCTGTCATAGAACCTCACAAATAACTTGAATCTTACAACTACATCGGTATCAGAGTTGTTTACAATCTTGGCTTTGATATTCGATATGCTTTCACCATAGTTAACGCGCAGGTCGTCCTGTCTTGGAAAATTCATATCATCAAACTCAATGTAGATTTCCTTCGGAATCCTGGGGCCACCTCCTCCTCCACCCCTTCTCCCTGGACCTATACCTATTCCGATCTCTTTTGCGAATCTGTTGATTGCAACCAGAGCCCTTCTTTCGGCATTTCGTTGCTGCTGCCTTCGCAGTTCCTTGGCATCGACACCATAACCAAGCTTCTCCTGAGCAAATCTCATCATTTCATCTTCTACAAGTCTTTTAATTGCCCCGGGAAGTGGTTTCCGAAAATCATAGGAATAATGCTCTATGCCCTCGTCTTCCAGCAAGGCCTCTTCAGTATCGGGATCAAAATTTATATAACCGTAAAGTCTTTCCGCAATTTCCTTTCCCATATACCTTGGCTCAATTGTACATATTTTCATTCCGTGTCTCTGGATAGCAACTCCCCTTATATCCTTTGGGGCACGTTTATCACCACTATATACTATATGAAAGGTCTTTATCCGCACTTCTCCAAAAGCTACAGGAATTCTTTGGTTTTTCTTGATCCAGACCTTGATTTTTCTGGAATCTTCTTCCTTCAAATCAAATTCTTTTGGAATGCTTGCAGTCCGTTCCCGGCCGCCTATTCGCACCTTAATAGTAGCGCCACGTTTCAAAATTATTTCCCACCAAGTCTCACCTATGTTACGCAGAAACTGTCCACCCTTAAGATCTTCAACCAGTTCATCAACAGGGTTAACTATGATAATTCTGGTACCGACAGATGAAAGAGGTTCAATCAAATTACCGGTCATCTCTCTTAATTTCTGCTTACCCTCATCATCATCAAAGGCGTCCACTGGTGATTCCGTCTTTATTACTGTTCTGAACCCAAATCTGTAAAAACCATCGTCCCGAAGGGTGTCGTATAAAATCGTATGTTCTTTTGAAGCACCAACAAAAATAAATTTGCCCCTGCCTCTTGAGCCAAGAGTTCTTTCTGCACGAGGCTGGGTGAACGCTACACCTTCAAAACGACCCCATCGCTCCTCACCAAGGAGGTCTTTTTCGTATTCTTCGGGAGTTAAGACCCTGCCTGTAAGCCCCCACGTTCCTTCATCGGTCATGAGAAGGAATTTTCTATGTCCTATTTCAAGCAACTCGAATTTGAAACTCCATCCCCCTCCTTTCTTGTACTTTCTGGCACTCCATGCATTTTGAATCGCATCCTTCTGTACAGCATGAGATATGGTCGTATGTGCGCGATATCCATCGACAATCGCCCTTACATCCTCCGGCCAGTTGCGGACAGTTCTTCTCCACTCTAAACCCTTTAGATAGCTGTCAATCAGTCTTTTTGACATGATTTCTCTCCTTCAAGATTTAACAGCCACACCATGTATTTTTTCCTTATTTATCATCCCCTACCCAAAACGGCATTCAAATTTTCGAATTCATTTTACCGGCAAAATCCGCTAAAGAGAAATTCAAAGTCCCGGCCCGCCGGGCTCCTCTTGCGAGATAGGAGTCATGAGCCACGAAATTACCCAACTCAACACTCAAAACTCACCAATTAACTAATTTTCTAATTCACTAACCGTCCGCTCCCTTACGGTCGCGGCTCTGTTGTATGTACTCATTCGGAAACGGCCGGGGTTTTTAATTGTTTCATCTGTTCGGTAATCGTTTCCCTTATTTGGGGGATCTTTTCTATTTGGCTTTGGGGGATATATTTTGCTCTTGCGATTTCTTCCCGCACAGCCAGCTTGAATATTTGAGCGGTGTCAACTTCGGCTTCGATGGCGGCGAGGGCCTGGGTGTGGAAATGGAGGACGGTTTTTAACATTTCGTACTGCTTGGCCATCGAGGTATGAGTATCGACCTTGTGGAAAGCGTTCTGGTGCAGAAAGTCCTCTCGAATTGAGCGGGCGGTTTCAAGCGCCAGTCTATCTCTGGGTGACAAGGCCTCGGCTCCTACCAGGCGAACGATCTCGCGAAGCTCGGCCTCTTCTTCGAGCAGGCCCATCGCCTGGACGGTTAATTGTTCCATCTCATCGCCTTGTTCTTTATCGTCGAAGCAACTGCTCAAGTACTGTTTGTAAAATGAGTAGCTTGTCAGCCAATCGATGGCGGGGAAGTGTCTCTGGTAAGCAAGCTCTCCTTTCAGGGACCAGAAGACCTTGACCACGTGCAACGTGGCCTGGACAACCGAATCGGAGAGGTCGCCCCCTGGCGGACTTACCGCACCGATGATTGACAGAGTTCCCTCTCTCTGCGGTGAGCCGAAGCACTGGACGCGGCCGGACCTTTCATAAAAGGCGGCGATTCGGGCGGCCAGATATGCGGGGTAGCCTTCCTCAGCGGGCATTTCCTCGAGTCGGGTGGAAATCTCGCGCATAGCCTCGGCCCATCGGCTGGTGCTGTCGGCCATCAATGCGACGGAGTAACCCATATCGCGGAAGTACTCGGCGATGGTAATGCCGGTATAGACGGATGCTTCTCTGGCGGCGACGGGCATATTTGAAGTGTTCGCAATCAGTACCGAGCGTTTCATCAGGGGCTCGCCGGAGCGGGGGTCTTTCAATTCGGGGAACTCGGTCAGGACATCGGTCATTTCGTTGCCGCGCTCGCCGCAGCCGACATAGACGACGATGTCGGCATCGACCCACTTGGCCAACTGGTGCTGAACGACGGTTTTGCCGGTTCCAAAGGGCCCGGGCACACAGGCTGTGCCGCCCTTTGCGATGGGGAAGAAGGCGTCAATCACGCGCTGGCCGGTAACAAGGACTGTATTTGGTGCGAGGCGTCCTTTGGTCTGCCTTGGGAGGCGGACGGGGCATTGCTGCATCATCTTGAGCTGTATTTCGGTGCCGTCTTCGGCAACGACGATTCCGACGGTTTGCTCAACTGTGTAATCGCCTTCGGCTATTTTCCGTAGTGTTCCCTTTACTGAGGGCGGCACCATAATTTTGTGATTAACGATTGTGCTCTCCTGGACCTCGGCTATGATGTCACCGGGGCTTATCTTTGTCCCGGTATCCACAGCTGGTATGAAGTGCCATTTCTTTTCTCTATTGAGGCCCGGGAATGCGGAGCCTCTGCTCATAAATTCGCCTTCGGCTTTTGCCAATGAGTCCAGAGGTCTTTGAATACCATCATAAATACTCTCAATCAGGCCCGGCCCAAGCTCGACGCTCAAAGGCAGTTCGGTATTGACGACCGGCTCACCGGGGCCGATTCCGGTGGTCTCTTCATAGACCTGTATTGAAGCGAGGTCGCCGTGCAGCTCGACGATTTCGCCTATCAGGTTCATCTGGCCCACTCGAACAACATCGTACATTCGCGCACCGGTCATACCATCGGCGACAACAACGGGACCGGCAACTTTGACTATTCTTGCTTCTGCTGCTTCACTCATTCTCAAACCTTCTTTCAACTGTTTTGCAAAATATTGATACCGGTAGCCATTTTCAGCACTTCCGCCAGGGCCTGGGTTGCGAAGCCTTCAGATTCGGTGGTGAACGGCACAACTACGATGCAAGGTGTCGGGGCGTTCATCTGAGCTGCGAAAAATTCTTGAAGCTCCGGGGCTATGTTTTCGGCAACCACGACAAGAGCATATTTGCCTTCGACTATTTTGGCAGCGCTTTCGGTAAGGTCGTCGGCTGTCCGGCCCACCGAATATGTGTCCACTCCGAGCGCCGAAAAGGGCATCACAAAGTCGGCGTCACCTAAAACTGCAACTCTTCCTTCCATTTTTTCGTCGCTCGTCGCCCGTCGCTCGTGACTCGTTAGAGTTTGTTGATGAGACTTACGAGCATGCGGGACTCATGGTTTATATCTTCTGCTAATTCTTCTAATATTTTCTTTGTTATATATTTTCTTCTATTAGCAATAACAAGCTGTGTATCCAATTCTGCACATGAACCTAATGAGATATATAAAAACTGTTTGTACTCTTTAGCGTGATGTCTTGCAAATCCTTCCGCTACGTTTGACGGAATACGTACAGATGCTCTCCTCATCTGACTGACCAGACCATATAATTCATCTTTCGGAAAGTTAGCGGTCACAGCGTATATCTTATCTACAATCTCAATTCCTGTTTGCCAAACTTTCAGGTCTTTGTAGTCTTTTACTTTCACTTGTCTTTCCACAAACGAGCCACGGGTCACGGGCGACGGAACACGATTTACGCTTCAGGAGATGCGGTCCAAGATTAGTTTTGTATCCAGGTGGTTCTTTTTGGCAGTCAGAATCAGTCTGACGGTTCGGATTTCATTTTCGTTCATTAAGAGGAAAGCGATAATTGGCTGAGGGCCGGCGGTAATCTGAATCGTTGTCTTCAGAAAGCCGGTCAAATGTTGCTCGCACTGCTGCTCGAGCTTCAAGAAAGATTTATTTGACGCCAGGTAATTTGCCCCCGTTTCAACTACTCGATGATAAGGCGTTACAAAAAACAACGGGCCAAGTCCCTCGTAACCGACGTCCAAACCTTTTTGGAGGCGCTCAAGTTCAATATATCCTCCCTTCAAAAAAACACTCTGTTGCTCGGCCTCGGTGAATTTGAGGCGAAGCATTGTGCGAATGTTGGTCAAATCAATCTGTATTCTAAAAAGTCCGAGCAGAAAAAGGCTTTCGAGTTTGCGGGCCTTTTTCAGGTTATACTCAGCCTGGGCGCTGTCTATTGCGTAGTCAATTTGTCGGATGTCCTTGTTTGCATAGTAGGCCAAAACGGCTTGCTCTACCGCCTCCTGCATATAGTCGGGAAAGAGGGTGTAATTTTCTTGCTCGAAGACCTGCTCAAACTGCTCGTTGGGGACATTTCCCTGGTCGCTGTAATCGGTGGCTATCGGCTTTTCCGTCAGAGTTCTCCTGAGTGCCAATCGCAGGTTTGCGAAATCATCACGCGCTTTAAGCAGGCGAACGATGTGTTTATCAATACAGAGAATCTCGAAAAGCTCCCTGGCCGCAGCTCTTCGATGGCGCAGGATATTTTCCATCTCCGCGATGTTTCTGCCTGCCTGCGGCAGGGCGTATTCGGTGGCCGAGAGTAAATCGGCGGCGTGCTCGAAGTTTTGGGCATTGGCCATATCGAGGAAGGTGGCTCTGCTGAGCATCTGTATTTCAAGCGCGCGGACCTGAGCGGTCTGGAAGGCGTATCGCCAGTCGTCACCACCGATAGGCGGATACGTGTAAAAATCCAGAATAGGACTTCGTAGTTTGTCCTCCACACACTCACGTGTGTGGTATCCTTTTTTGTCTTCGAATATATTCTTGTACAATCTTCACTTCTCCGGCTTTTACTTCTCTGTACCCATATCGTTTAGCCCAAAAAGCATTCCCCGCACGTAAGTGCGGGGTTTCTTCCAGTATTTTCTTAGCAGTTACTGCCTTTAGCGTCCTTACAACCGAGGGAAGTTTTTCCCTCTGGTCTAAGGCCAATAATATATGTACGTGGTCTCTGTTTGGCCCAATTTCCAACACTTTGTAGGCTTTTCTTTGTGCTATTTCCTGGGTTATTGCAACTAACCTTTGCTCCACCTCGTTATCCAAAATCGGCCTTCTATATTTTGTCAGAAACCAAATGTGGAAGAACACTCCTGGGAATCCTCCAAGGTTGGAATTCATGCGAATAATTCTTTCGCTAATTCGATTTCGAGTTCTTTGCGTGCCTGGGCGAGGAGTACATCCAGTGAGACATTATTTTTTATTTTTCCGCGTTTGAGGATAAAGCCGGCTCCGAGGTTCTGCCTTTCCTTAGATAGTCTTAGATTTCCTTTGAAGCCGGGGCCCAGCTTTTGATTTATTTGCTTTATAAACTCCTGGTCGATTCTCTTTTCATTTTTATCGACGATAACCTCTTCGTCGCCGGTTTCGACGGCGTCAAGCACCAGTTTGGTACAAAGGGTTTTGTAGTCCCTGTCCGGCAGGTCCTGCAGTTGTTGGCGGGCCTGGGTAAAGACCTCATCAAGCACCTTTCTTTTTTCCGCGAGAAACTCTTTGGCGATATCCATTCTTGCGGCTGCCAAAAGATGCGATTTTTTGTCTTTTGCGGCCTTTTTGGCAAGAGTCCGGGTTTGTTTTTTGTACTCCTGCAGTTGCTCATCGAGTTTTGCCTGCTCAGCGGCTTCTTTCTCATCAGCCTGTTTTTTTATCTTCTCGGCCTCGGCGTTTGCATCGGCCAATATCTTTTCTGTTACCTGTTCGGCTTCCATATTTTCGTATCTCGTATCTCGTATTTCGTATTGCGTTTCACGCAGGGGTGGGCCAGCTAATACCGAACAGGAGCATAAACATTGTCACCAGCAGGCCAAGGACGGCATAAACTTCAACCATAACGGCGTAAACAACGCCGGCCTTGAACGCCATCTCAGGCCTTTTAGCAGCCATCAAGATACCGCCTGAACAGACTTTGCCCTGAAAAATAGCACTTACCAGGCCTGCAAAAGCGATTGGCAGACAGGCTATCAGGACTTCCAACCCAAGTGTGAAAGTCAACTCGGGGACCTGTTTTTCAAAGAAATGAAGTTGAAGCATGACCATAAACGCCGCGAGGAAACCGTAGAAGCCCTGCGTACCGGGCAGTACGACCATAATGAACATCTGGCCGTATCTTTCCGGTTTTTCACTGAGTACGCCGGTAGCGCTTCTGCCGGCAATCCCGATTCCAATTGCCGAGCCGATACCGGCCAACAAAGCCGCCAATCCTGCACCAACCAAAGCCAATGTCAATCCGTAATCCATTACTAACCTCACTTTCTTAATTAAAAAACCACTTTCGGATTTCTACTTTTTGATGTAAATGTGTCTATACTCCTTGCTCAGCGGCTCAAACGACCTGCCACCACCGATTAAGAACTTCGGGAAAAACTCCACATATTGCAATCTCAAGGTATGAACAAATGCGCTCAGGGTCGATAGGACAAGATTACCTCCGTGGCCAATAACAAGCGTGAGTATGGCCGCTATAACACCCAGGCCCCAAGGCATTTTGAACGCAACCTTAGCCATAACATTTGCAGCCATTGCCAGACCGGCGGTAACCATACCAAGTGCCATCAATCTCAAGTAACTGAGCACATCGCCCATGTAGAATATTGTGCTAAAGAGATGGTACGCTCCCATACCGAGTCGACCGGCCCAACCGCCTTGGCGATGGCTAAAGAGAAAAATCGCTGCCGCGGGAATGATCGCAAGGATCCCAAAGAATTTGCTAATTTCGGCGGGCAGAGCGCCGACCTTACTTGCAATAAATATCACGATTGAATTGAGCATAACCAAGAGGGTCAATTGGTCACACAACCCGGCTATATATTGCTTTCGTCTAAGGTTGTGCACAAACGCAATCAGCAGTCCAGCCATAATCTGGATATAACCAAGCGCCAAAGACAGACCGAAAAACATCATTGGTTTCTCAAATGGGTCAAACCACATCATCTTTTCTCTAAGCGGTTTCAAAGCAGGTATGAATTGCTGGATGCCGTCACCGAACCAGCCACCGGTCAAGGCACCTGCGACAACGGTGACGGCAGAGCAGATTCCGAGCATCCACATCAGTTTTTTGTCGCCCTGCATTTTCTTTATGAAGAAAATCATCAGTGCGATAATAACAAGCCCATAGCCGGCATCGGTCAGACACAGGGCAAAGAACAATGCGAAGAATGGTGCCAGGAAAACAGTGGGGTCAACCTCAAAATGCTGCGGCATACCGTAGAGTCGGGTTATGACCTCGAACGGCCGGACATAGTTTTTGTTCTCTATTTCGACCGGTATTTCTTCATCCTCGGCTGGTTCGATCTTACTCAAACTCGACGCCCCAAACCGGGACACTATCTTCTCCAGGCGAGGGAAGTCACTTTCTTTGACCCAGCCTTCCAGCAGGACCGTGTGCTGCGTCGCCGGTGCAGTGCCTCTGGTCTGCTCTCTGTCGAGTAGATTTGCATAATGGTCGTCAAGAATTTCAAGGTTGAGCAGATTGCGCGACAATGACACCGCGTTCTCTATCTGGCCCTGCAATTGCTTTCTTGCCTGGTTCAACTTTTCGCGGTGCTGCTGGGTTAGTTCTGCTATGGTTCCGGTCATCGGCTCGAAATTAACCGGCTCAAACTCCGCGGAGCGCAGCAGCTTTTGCACGTCGCTGATATTTTCTTTTAGACAAACGATGAGACAGGCGTATTTGTTGTTTGCAGTCCCTATTTGCTGGATTGCCGCGGCAAGCTCGGCTGTCTTTTCGGCTGTTTGGTCAAACTGCTGGCTTGGTATAAGTCCTGCCAGACAGGTGGTCCGCTGAAGCTGGCTGATTTCTTCCACAGGTGTTTCAAGCAGTGCCCATGGGCCGAGCATTTCTAAGGTGGACTCGAGATTTTCACATTCGGCCTTGAGTTTTTCTATCGCTGCTTCGGTTTGCTCGCACTGGTCGATAGTATTGTGAAGCTGCTGGTCGGAAACTACCCTTTCATACGATTGCTCATCGATAACGGTGCGCGGTGAAAGAACGCTTGCAAGACCTTTTCGGGATTCGGCGTAAAGTTTGAGCAATGCAATGCTTTTTGTGAGCCTGTTAAGCAGCTCTTCAATGTCTCTCGGCCGCTCAGCGCCGGTAGCGAGCTCGGGCGAGTCCCTGCTGACCATGGCCTCTTCGGCGTTGAGTATCTGGCAGATACCTTCGCGCTGCAGCACTTCCAGAAGCTCCGAGGCCTGCGAGCGATGACTCACTATCATCACTTTCACCATTTGAGCTATGGCCATAGTCAGCCCTTCAAGTAATCCATTACCTTTGCTACCGCCGGAGCTATTTTGGGATTTACTTTGTCGTGCAGTTGTCGGCGGTCTTTCTCGGCCTGAGCTTTTAGCTGCTGAATTTCGGCGAGGCCTTGCGACTGGGCTTCGGCGAGAGCAGCTTCGACGGCCTTTTTCCTTTCCTGCTCAGCACGTTCGAGAACTTGGCGGCGAGCTTCCCGCCCTTGTTGGGCGCGGGTGGCGGCATCGGCTTTGGCCTGCTCGATAATCTGCTGTGCCTGTGCTTCGGTCTGCTTGATTTTCTTTATCAATTCCATCTGTTTCCCTGCTATTCAAAGTCCATTTCGGGAATATGAAATGAATAGAGTACAATATTACCGGCTGCGGTTCAATAAATAGCCCCAAATTTAGCGGGAAAATTCAGTATGCCTATTTTGACACGCTCAAACAAGCCATTTGAATCATTTGCTTTCATAGCTTATTTATCGTGAGTTTTGGAGAATGCTTAACGGTCAAAGCCGTATTTTTTAGCTTTGCCATGCTTTGGCAACCGCCCGGGCCACCTGTTGGTGCACCTTCTTATCCAACATATCAGGCAGCAGGCTGGTTTTTTGTTATTTTGGCGAGGGGAAGGTTCAGGTGAGTATTAAGTTTTCAGCAGGAACAGATTTAAGATTCTTTGTCGGGGTCTGTTATGAATCCGGTTTCCATGAGCATTTTGGTTTCTTCTCTTGCCTTTTTTATGATTGATTCGGCTGTTTTGTACAACTCCTGGCGTGTCATGACTTTTTGGGCAATTGCCTGCTCGATGGCCTTGGAGCCGACTGCGGCGGCCTCGCGTGGAAAGACTTCCCATTCATCCATAGAGGGAATTATGTAGTCTTCGGTTAGTCCGTTATCTTCGGCGGTTTTTGCCAGTTCTCTTGCCGCTTCGATACACATCTCGTCGGTTATTGTCCTGGCTCTCACATCAAGAGCTCCCCTGAATATCCCGGGAAAACCCAGCGAGTTATTTACCTGGTTTGGGAAATCACTGCGGCCGGTGGCGACGATTCTCGCGCCGGCTTTTTTTGCCTCCCAGGGCCATATTTCGGGGATGGGATTGGCACATACGAAGACGATTGAGTCTTTTGCCATTTGGGAGATCCATTCTTTTTTTACGGAATTCGGTCCGGGTTTTGAAAGTGCAATCAGGACATTCGCGCCTTTGAGCGCTTCGGCGATTGGGCCGTCGAAACCGGGGGCATTTGTAATCCGGCAGATATTTTCCTTTTCCTTCAGGGACGGATTGTCCCTTATGTCGGCACGTTTGTTATGAAGGGGGCCTTTGCTGTCATACATAATGCATTTTTTTGGGTCGGCGCCGGCCTGAAAGATAATATCGGCAATTCTTATATTTGATGCGCCTGCCCCCATAAAAACGATTTTTACATCTTCGATATTCTTACCAACTACTTTCAAGGCATTGATAAGAGCGGCGAGGGTGACGGTGGCGGTCCCCTGCTGGTCGTCGTGCCATACCGGTATCGGACTTTCCGCCCTCAATCTGTCGAGTATGTAAAAGCACTTTGGCTGAGCAATATCTTCAAGATTAATCCCTCCGAACGAAGGATGTAATAACAGGACAGTGTCTATAAACTTATCAGGGTCTTTGGTGTCAAGGCATATCGGGAATGCATCGACGCCGCCGAGATACTTGTAGATCAGGGCCTTTCCTTCCATAACCGGAAGGGCCGCCTGTGGTCCTATGTCCCCAAGGCCGAGTACCCTGGTGCCGTCGGTAACAACGGCAACGGTGTTCCATTTACTGGTTAGCTCGTAAACCATTTCAGGATTTTTGACGATGTCTCTACAGGGAGATGCGACGCCGGGGGTGTACCATATATCAAAATCATGCAGGTCTTTGACGCGGCACTTAGGTGTTACAGCGACCTTGCCTTTGTAATATGAATGAAGTTCCGAGGCTATTTCCAATGGTTTTCTTGCTCTTGCCAGGAGCTCTTCTTCGTTGTATTCCATAATCCTTAACTTTCCTAAGGTAGTCTCTCAAACATCCTGTATGCTATCAGGACAAAGCAGTTAACGGCTTGATTATACGCAAAACCCGGGCCATTGCTAAGGAAAAATATGCCTCTGCCTCTGAGGTGGATAAAAGGAAGGCCTGTGTGAGAATTCGTTAAAGCAGTCATAAGGCTCCGCCGATAAGAAGAATGTTCATAGTAACTTAGCAGGGCCATTGCGGATTTTTGTTATCTAGTATCTGTTGTGGAAAGTAAAAATCGATGATGTCACCCCTGCGAAAGCAGGGGTCCAGAGCGAAAAAGCTGGATTCCCGCTTTCGCGGGAATGACAAATGCGTTTTCCGCAACAGGAACTATCTAACATAGGCGTCTTGTCCCATGAAAGCGTCCGCCGAGTCAAACGTGAAGGAGGCTGTATGACAAACGGACAATTCAGGCTGATCGACCTGATAGATGATATGTGCGCGGGAAAGGATATCTTTTTCCAGTGGGTGCGTGTTGCCGAGGACGTGATGACCTATCATGTCAAGACACTAACCCGCATTTCTCACAGCGTCTGATTTTCAGCGGTTTTTTCGTGGCAAGCGGAGGCTGAAGCTTCACCGTCCTTTTCGTGCATTGTCTTTCGGCCTTGGCCACTTCAAAGTTGCAGATAATCGATCCC
>Ga0209979_1001789_pt1 | contig 22284 bp, 15 predicted proteins | sample AnhtaG_FD_183114 | JGI IMG/M metagenome (GOLD analysis project Ga0209979, IMG submission 183114) | Deep subsurface microbial communities from Anholt, Denmark to uncover new lineages of life (NeLLi) - Anholt_01485 metaG (SPAdes) (version 2) | ecosystem: Environmental > Aquatic > Marine > Oceanic...
TGGGGACGGACACTGCTTCCGGCGAAGCGCCTCTTGCAGAAACTCCGCCGGAACCCGGCACTCCACCGGAACCAACTCCGGAAGTCAGCGTCCAGGAACCTCCCAAAGACGACGCCCCACCCGCACCTGAGACTGCATCTGAGGAGGAAGCGAAGCCGGAATAGACCTGGCTCTTGTTCTGTAGTCGGTGTACGTCCTCGTGCGCCGGCTCCCTCTGATATAGGCTTCTAATTGATTTCTGCCATACAAGCAGGGTAGGTCTCTCCGAGACCTGCCGAAAAATAGGCAGGAGTCAGAGACTCCGGTCCTACGATTTGTTGCATCACAATTAAAAAATGATAAAACACTCCCGAAACCTTTTGCCGCTATAAAACGGCAGAGCTGCTAAAAGTCGACAGAGTCACGCAGGGGCAGGGCTTGACTCCACCCAGCGCAAAGGCTTGTGACGACACAAGGCCGCCACCTACACGGGTGCACACCACTTTGGGGACGACCTCTCCTCGTCTGCCGCGTCACGCCGTTATAAAAGAAAGGCCGGAGCAATCGCCCCGGCTCATCACAAGAGAAAGGAGGGTGTTACTTTTGTGCGTCCACCACGGCAATCGCGGCCATGTCGACTATCTCATTAACGTCAAGAGTGGGGTGCAACACGTGCACCGGCTTGGACAGTCCGATAAGAATGGGTCCCACGGCCATCAGACCACCCATGCGCTGAGCCAGTTTGTAAGCTATGTTTCCTGAGTTCAGGTCGGGGAAAATAAAGACATTGGCTGCCTCTTTCAGCCGTGAGAACGGAAAGCGTCGTTCCATGTATTCAGGCATTAAGGCGGTGTCAGCCTGCATCTCTCCCTCGACAACCAAATCGGGTGCCCGCTGTTTGACGATCTCAGTAGCGCGGGCTACCTTCTCTGATTCCGGAGCCCGTGCAGATCCAAAATTAGAGAATGATAGCATAGCGATTTTCGGCTCGATACTGAACCGGCGGGCCTCTCTGGCGGCACAGATAGCTATCTCGGCCAACTCTTCAGCCGTGGGGTTGATGTTCACCACGGAGTCGGCAAACATATACACCTTGTCTTTTTGGATCATGGCGAACATACCCGATACACGGGTTACCCCATCCTGCAAATCAATGATTTCCAGGGCAGGGTGAATCGTAGTGGGATAGTCAGAGGTCACGCCGGTAAGGACAGCGTCGCAGTCTCCCACCTCCAGCATCATCACGCCGAAATAAGCGCGGTCGCGCATGATCGAGGAGGCTTTATCGAGAGTCATCCCTTTGCGCTTGCGCTTTTCGTAGTATTGTCGGGCATACTCCTGGTGCATCTCGGATGTAGCGGGATCGATGATCTGGATGCCGTTGAGGTCTACCTCATGCAGGCCGGCTTCTTTCTGGATAGCCTCGGGATGTCCGAGAAGGATAGGAGCGGCAATTCCCTCGTTGCTGACAATACGAGCGGCGCGAAGGATGCGGCTGGAATCTCCCTCGGGGAAGACGATCTTTTTCGGATTTCGCTTGGCCTTCTCGCTTATCACTGTCATGAGCTTGCGCCCGTGGCCGATCCGTTCAGCCAGCTCCCGCTTGTACTCCTCGATGTCAACCGGATTCTGGGCAACGCCGGTCTCCATGGCCGCCTTAGCTACGGCCGAGGCCTCCCAGATAAGAATACGATGGTCGAATGGCTTGGGGATCAAATACTCCCGCCCAAACCTGAAATGGTCCACCCCGTAGGCTTGCGCCACCGCATCGGGAACGTCGCGTTTGGCAAGGTCTGCTAGTGCTTTCACGGCGGCAATTTTCATTTCTTCATTGATGGCGGTGGCGTGCACATCGAGCGCCCCCCGGAATATGAAGGGGAAACCCAGAACGTTGTTGACCTGGTTGGGGTAATCGCTTCGGCCGGTTGCCACAACCACATCCTTGCGGGCATCGATGGCGTCGGGGTAGGTTATCTCGGGGTCAGGGTTAGCCATAGCAAACACTATGGGATCTTTGGCCATCGACTTTACCATCTTCTTACTCACCAGGTCTTTGACCGACACTCCGACAAAGACATCGGCATCCTCCATCGCGTCCGCCAGGGTATGGCAGTCGGTCTTTCTGACAAACTCGGCCTTGTACTTGTTAAAGGTGTCGCCCCGGCCCTCGTACATCACCCCCTTGGAATCGACCATCAGCACATTTTCATGCTTGATGCCAAGCGCGCAATACAGTTTCGCACAGGCAATTCCCGCCGCTCCGGCCCCGGAGAAGACCACCCGCACCTTGTCGATCTCTTTGCCGACAAGTTCCAACGCGTTCAGCAGTGCGGCGGCAGAGATGATGGCTGTACCGTGCTGGTCGTCATGGAAAACCGGGATGTTCATCGTTTCTTTCAGGGTCTCTTCGATATAAAAACACTCCGGAGCTTTGATGTCCTCCAGGTTTATGCCCCCAAAAGTTGGCTCCAACAGTTGACAGCACTTGATAATCTCGTCGGGGTCCTCGGTGTCGAGCTCTATGTCAAAGACATCGATATCGGCAAACCGCTTGAACAGCACCCCCTTGCCCTCCATTACGGGCTTGCCGGCCGCCGCCCCGATATTTCCCAGCCCCAACACCGCCGTGCCGTTGGATACCACCGCTACCAAATTGCCCTTGGCGGTGTATTTGTAAACATCAGCCGGATTCTTGTGAATCTCCAGACACGGCTCAGCCACTCCGGGAGTGTAAGCTAAAGACAAATCAAGCTGTGTCCGGCAAGGTTTGGTGGAATTTACCTCAATTTTTCCTTTTCTTCCCCGGCTGTGGTAGTCGAGGGCCTGCTGTCTAGTGATCATCAATAAACTCCTAAACTAACCCAACTTAAGTTGGTTATTTTTTTCACAAACTTAAGATATATCATACTCGCCCGGGCAGTCAAGGCGTTTCGGGAGAAAGGCGCGCTTTTTCAAAGACAATCGCCGCTACTTTCAGCCAAAGGTAGGGCCGGATCGCTGCGATTCTGACATCGGCACTACAAAACCTCTCAATTTTGTGATACCCTCTTGACATTTTTCCGGCACTGTTTTAATATATCTGTCCGGAATGTGAATTGATTCACATTGAGAATGGAATGAAATGAACATGTTCGCTGATATCAAACAACTAAACCGAAGGAGTATCACATGGCCAAAACACTGAAAGAAAAACTGGCCGACCTGATTCCCAAGCTGCGCGAGGAACGCGTATCTCTTGTGAAGCAACACGGCGACGTTGTGATTTCTCAGGTCTCAGTGGCGCAGGCGATCGGCGGAATGCGCGGTGTCAAGGGAATGGTGTGCGACACCTCAGTAGTCGAGCCGGACAAGGGGCTGTTCATTCGTGGCATACCGATCATGGAACTTAGGGAGAAGCTGCCGGAGGAAATCTTCTGGTTGCTGCTCATTGGCGAGCTTCCCTCGGCCGACGAGCTCATACTCTTCCAGAAGGAACTCAAGGAGCACGGCGAGGTGCCCAAGTACGTCTGGAAGGTGCTCAAATCGATGCCCAAGACCTCGCACCCGATGGCCATGCTGGATACCGCCATCCTCGCTATGGAAAACGAGTCGGTATTCCGCAAGCGCTACGACGAGGGGATGAAAAAGACGGAATACTGGGAACCGGCGTTGGAAGACGCCATGCGCGTGATGGGGACTATCCATACCATCGCGGCCGGTGTCTATCGCATCAAGTACAAGAAGGGCGAACTGATCGAGCCGTCCAAGAAGCTTGACTGGTCTGCCGACTTTGTCAAGATGCTCGGCCTGCCGCCCAAGAAGGGTGAGACGGCCAAGATGATGCGTCTGTACCTGACGTTGCACTCCGACCACGAGGGCGGCAACGTCTCGGCATTCTCTTGTCACACGGTCGGTTCGGCGTTGTCGGATGCCTTCTATGCCGTCTCCGCCGGTCTGAATGGTCTGGCTGGTCCGCTGCACGGTTTAGCCAACCAGGAGTGCCTCAACTGGGTGCTGGAAACCATGGACAAATTTGGCGGCGTTCCTACCGAGGATGAAATCCGCAAGTACGCCTGGGACACGCTCAACAGCGGCAAGGTTATTCCGGGCTACGGCCACGCCGTCCTGCGCGTAACCGATCCGCGCTATGACGCTTTCCGGGCCTTCGGCAAGCAGTACCTGGCCAAGGACCCGGTCTTCCAGACGGTTGACCGTGTGTTTACTGTCGTTCCCGACGTGTTGAAGGAGCACGGCAAGGCCAAGAATCCGTGGCCGAACGTCGACGCCGGTTCCGGCGCTATCCTCTTCCATTACGGCCTGAAAGAATTCGAGTACTATACGATTCTATTCTCCGTTTCCCGTTCGATGGGCATGCTTTCGCAGTTGGTTTTGAACCGTGCTTTGGGAACGGCCATCACCCGTCCGAAATCCGTCAGCACGACGTGGCTGGTGGACCAGGTGAAATAATAGTAGATTAACTCCTCCTGTGATCCCTCGATCCCTCTAAGAAAAGCGGCCCAGCAATGGGCCGCTTTTGTTATTGTAGACACGTTTCAATCATGACGTTCGAGGATGCGGTTGTAGGGCAGAACTCGAAGCGGTTCTGCCTACCCTATGAATAGCAGAAGCACTCTGGCTTCTGCCCTACAAAGACTGATACTGAATTTACATAATTACCTTGACAGGAACGTAGGGAAGCCCACCAATTTTTCATATTGACAAAGGCTCCGTTTGGATTATATTTGTGATTGGCTACCAGTCAAGCGCTCGCAAGCGAGCAGAAGAATACCACTCGCTGGCGCAGAGCCGGCCGATGGTTGAAAATAATATGCTTTCTGCCCCGTCAATGAGTTCCGTTGGCGGGGCTTTGCTTTTGAGCGGCCTTCCTTCTTTGCCGAACAGCCTCAAACAAGCAGACGCCCGTGGCGACGGACACGTTGAGGCACTCGACCAAACCGGCCATTGGAATATGGACAAGGAAGTCACAACCCTCGCGGGTAAGACGCCTCAGTCCTTTCCCCTCCGCCCCCATAACGAGGGCCAAAGGCCCCGTCAAGTCGACATCGTACAAACTCTCTTTTGTATCATCGGCGGTCCCGACCAACCAGAGGCCGGCCTCTTTCAGCCGGTTAAGGGTACGTGCCAGATTGGTGACCATTACAAACGGCAGATGTTCCGCCGCACCGCAGGCAACTTTCCGCACCGTATCAGTCAGGGCCACGGCTCGATCCTTAGGTGCAATTATCGCATGTACGCCCGCTGCATCTGCCGAGCGCAAACAGGCGCCCAGATTGTGCGGGTCCTGTACCCCGTCGAGGACCAGTAGAAACGGCGGCTCACGCAGGCTTTCAAGCAAATCAAAAAGATCATCTTCATTCCTAGCGGTGACATTGGCCGTGAAGTCACTATGTTTGTGTATCCTTGACGACTTTGACCGTGATTTTCTGCCCATGAATCTATCCTGTCGCATCCGGATATGACCCTGCCGCGCTTGAAGCAGGCCAACTCAGATGCCTGTTTTGCAAAATATAGCAAACGAAGTTATGCTACGTCCAACAAAAAAGTTAGCGCCCAGCAGATACCGCAACCGTTTTTGGCGAGAACCGCGTTACCCTACACAGCCAATGCCTGTGTTATAATCTATAGTTGCATATTGAAACCAGAGCGGTTAATTGCACACTGGCAATAGTTCGGTTAGCCGGATGACAAAATGACCGAAATGCCTTTTTCGATGTGAGGACCAGAATTTGCCGGTGAGGTTGCGATTCGGATGACAACACGTGAATCCAAATTTGAGCTGGCGGTCATCATGCCGGTATTGAACGAGGAAAAGCATATCGGCCGGACGCTGGAGCAGATCTATCTGCAGGATTATCCGATGGACAAGGTCGAGGTTGTTGTTGCCGACGCCGGTTCTACCGATCATACCCGCGAAATTGCCGAGTCGTTCAAGAACCGGTTCGGATCGCTGAAGGTGCTGGACAATCCCATTCAACGGCCCTCCTCGGGCAGAAATGTTGGCATAAAAAACACAACCGCTCCTTATATGGTGGTCCTTGATGGTCACATATACCTTCCGAGCAAAAACCTCCTGCGGGATATTGTCGACCTGTTTAAGACGACCGGCGCCAAGTGTCTGTGTCGGCCGCAGCCGCTGATGCCGCCCGATTTAAACGAGTTCGAAACGGCGGTTGCCCTATGCCGGGGGTCGGCGCTGGGGCACAAGCCGGGCTCGGAAATCTACTCCGGGTTTGAGGGAGAGGTTGACCCCACCTCCTCCGGCGCCATGTATGCCCGGTCGGTCTTTGAGGAGATAGGGTATTTCGATGAAATCTTTGACGCCTGCGAGGACGTGGATCTTAACTACCGGATCAAAAAAAACGGGCTCAAATCGTTCCTCTCGCCGCGACTGAAGGTTTCTTATTATCCTCGCTCCAGTATCAGTGAGCTGTGGCGGCAGATGGTTCGCTACGGCAAGGGAAGATTCCGCTTTGCCTTCAAACACCGGGAGTTTCCCCTTGTTCAATGGCTGGCCGGCGCCGGGGTGTTCGGGTTTTTCCTGTTGCTGTTTCTGTCCCTGTTTTCTTCTTCAATCGCGTCAGCCTTCAGAACAATAACTGCCTTGTACCTGTTGGTCGTGGTTTTCTTCTCGCTTTTTTTAGCCGTCAAGCAGAATCATTCCTGCTGTTTGCTTTACGGACCGCTTATTTTTCCGACGATTCATTTCGGTTTGGGGATGGGGTTTCTGTCGGGACTATATGAGCAGTATGTTAAAAGAAAAGCGTCTTCTGGCTCGTGATACCAAAAGGCACTTTTTGCTATGGTAACATCGAGGTAACATAAGAGTGGTGACATTAACTCTATGCCGTCAACATACAGCTACAGCGCTCTGAGGACCTTCCGAGGCTGCCCACGGAAATTCAAGTTTCAATATGTGGACAAAGTCGATATTCCCAAGAAAGTGACGGCTGACACCTATTTGGGAAATGTGGTCCACCGTGTCCTGGCAAAGCTCTATCGACTCGGCTCGGACGGCATTGTTTACCAGCTCGACGATATGACAGCTCTCTATCGCGGCTACTGGGAGAAAGTTGAACGAGAGTTCATATCCCTGACAGACGACTACCATACGGTCGATGACTACATCAGGCGAGGGGAGGAGATGCTCGTCAAACACTATGAACAGTACCAGCCGTTTAACCAGGGGACACTTCTGGGGACGGAGCTTCATTTGCGCCTTGCGCTCCCCGACACCCCTTTTAAGTTCACTGCCATCATTGACAAACTCTGGAAACGTGATGACGGTGTTATAGAGATTTGCGACTACAAGACAGGCCAGCGCCTGGTAAGACCGCAGGATGAGGACTTCTTTTTCCAGATGGGTCTGTACCAGCTTGCCGTACGGGGGAATTACCCCCAGTTTGAAACAATTGAGTTAGCGCAGTACCTCCTGCGGATGAATGAAGTGGTTCGCCACCGGATGCGACCGGACGAACTGGACAAGCTGGCAGAGGAGATACGCGCGGCTGTTATTGAGACGATCCAGGCTGAACGACTCGATGATTTCCCTCCCAAAGAGGGTTACCTGTGCCCTTACTGCGATTACTTTGATTTCTGTCCAGCCAAGAGGCATCAATTAACGTTGGACAAGGACAAAGGTGAAAAAGAGGGTTCTGAGGAAACGCCTGAAGAAAAGGCTTACGCGTTGGCAACTACATTCATTGAAGTTAACCGTAGAAAAAAAGAACTCGAGGCAGAACATGCCTCCCTGAGGTCGGAGCTAATCGAGGCCGCCAAAGAATTGAATATGACCAAGCTTGCCGGGGCTACCGGCACGGTACATATAGCTTCGAGCCGAAAAGAAGAGTTTGTTACGAAAACAGAGGATTCTCGCGCGTTTGCGGAGTTGTCACATTTGGCCCGTCAACTCGACCTGGATGAGTATTTTGTCCTGGACGGCAAGGCTCTCATGAAGGAACTCTACCATAAGCAGAGGCTGAGTGAACAGCAGTTAAAAAAACTGCAGGCATTTGTCGTGGAAAAGGAACGTTCTGTCGTCACCGCCAGACCAAAAAGGAGGATAGAACCGGAAGAGGATTGATCCGGCTGTTGATCTTTTGTTATTTGCGGTCTGTTTTCACGCCGCTGAATTTTCAAGAAATCCGCACAACCAACGCCCAGCTTGTCGCCGGGCGTTGATTTAATTAACGTGACTCAGTCACCGCCACTTCTTCTTGCCGCGCTACAAAAGCAGGGATAATCTCAAGCTTTTTGCTCATATGGACCGGTACCGTGTCAGCTTCAGGGTCCAATTGGGAACGGTCGGCTATTACCAGGAGCGAGTTGTTGGGGTGCAGAGTGGCCGTGTCCACCACCAGTTTATTGATCGGCTTGTTTTCAACCGATGAGACAAAAACCGTAACCAACCGCCCATTGCCAGAGGGGAGTACAATTTGCGTCGGACCAAGATTTGCGATCATGCCCAGCATGACACACTGTATGGCGGTATCGGCGCGGAATCCCTTGTAAGAGAATTTCTCCACCCGTCCGCCGGTGTAGACGGCCGAGTCGGCGATGACACGGTTTAGGCCGGCGGTCATTTTCAGCGGTACCGACAGGCCCACCACCGACTCATCATTGGTGTAGGAAACGGTAATTGTCCAGTTGTGGTCGTCGAGTTTGGCGACGTCGGCATAGACCGTATCAACAACGCCGAAATGGTCGACCTGCGCCGACGCAAACATCGGTACCAGCAGTGCCGCCACGGTACATATGACTGTCTTTAATGTTGGCTTCATCTTTCCTCCAAGTAGTTTGGATTAGCTTGCCTCAAACTTTTACACCTTGCCTTGCCAAAGGTTCTAATTTTCCCGTCCTTGTTCGATCTCCGTCACACTTGCTTTCAACACCGCCATTAATGAATCAGCAGCGGCTCTGTTGTCAAGCTTCTTAAGGCAGATCGAACTTGTTCCACAACACGTCATTAACGATATTATCGGACAACCAATCCAAATTTACACTGATAGACTGGCGGAATATAGAGCTTATCTGACAACGACTCAACCCAATTCTTACCCGCTTACCCAAAGAAGCACCGGCAAAGACAGCAAGTGTAACCAATCAAAACAATGACAGAAGCCCAAGGGCTTCTGCCCTACGAAGACTTCAAACCACTAAGAAAGTTGTAAATACACTCCGGCAAATCTGCCGAGTACCCCCCTTCAAGGACGGCAAAAGTCGGCTTCCCCAGTTCGCGGATGGCTTTGCCTATCTTTTCGTAGGTCGACTTCTCAAGGCGAAGTCCGGCCAGGGGGTCGCCCTTGTAGGTGTCGAACCCTGCCGAAACGGCAACCAGATCGGGAGCGAAGCGATAAATCGCCTCCATGGCTCTGGTGAATGTTGTCATGTAACCGGGCTCATCGGTTCCGGCCTGTAAGGGGAAATTCAAGCAGTTTCCCTCCGATGTCAAACCGGTCCCCGGGTATAAGGGGCTCTGGTGGAGTGACACGTACAGCACGTTTTGCTTACCGAGAAAGATATCCTGTGTGCCGTTTCCATGATGGCAGTCAAAATCAATGATCGCCGCTTTACTAACTTGCTGCAGCGCTTTTGCGACAGCTATCGCCACGTTGTTGAAATAACAGAAACCACCCAGGAAGTCTCTGCCGGCATGGTGTCCCGGCGGCCTCAGCAATGACAGTGACAAGTCACCTTTAAGAGCGATTTCAGAAGCCGTCACGGCAGCGCCTGCGGACAACCGGGCGTAAGCAAAAATGTCGGGGTAACTTGGCGAGTCACCATCGTAAAACCTGCCGATTTTTACACTATCGAGCAGAGATTGCGAATGGACGAGAAGGATATCCCCTTCTTCGATCTCACCAGGAGGCATAAACTCAAACTTATCCTTCAGGTATGCATACGAGGCCCTGATGCGCTCAGGCGACTCCGGATGCCCTGCCTGCGAGTACTCCAGACACTTGTTGGAGAATACTATTATCATTACAACCTTGGATTCCGGTAAACGGTTAGTCCGTTACAATACATAATGACCGTCAACTCTTCTTATTTCCAATATGATTGCAGCAAACTCATAACCCGAAATAGTGCACGGGGATCGCCAGTTTCCGACATGAATTCCTGAACTCTTTCCTGCAAAAACCTACTTTTAGATATACGTCGAGCTACAAAATCATTGAGCCATCTGTGGGAAAGCCACTTCTCCGCTTTTATGTAGCCGGAATATCGTGGTTTGATCCTTGAATTAAGCACTGAAGAATATCGGCTCAGACATGACATGTCACCGCTGGCAAGGGCATCGTGTATAATTTCAGCTGCTATTTCCCCGGATTCCATAGCCTTGCCGACCCCCTCCCCCGTAAATGGGAAGGTGGTTCCGATGGTTTCCCCAATGGCGATCAGGTTGTTTTTTTGTATCGGACCGATGTCCTTAAGCCCACAGCGCAACGCGGCTCCCTGGATAGGTGAGACGACTTCTCCGTCGTCCATAAGAAGCCGTGCTAATGAAAACTCACTGAGGAAGGTGTTAAATGCTCTCTTAGGGTGACGCTTGCCCTCCTTGATCAGGCGATAAGAGGTACCGCAACCGACATTGTACAGCCAGAAGCCGCCTAAATCCTCTCCCAGGGGGACAATCCATCCGTAACCCGGTAAGATAGATCTATGATAAGAAATTATCACGTTTTTCTGCTGATGGTGCGAACGGATATAACACCTGATCGCTAGCGCGCTTGGCTCTTTGTTTGATATAAGCCCGTGGCGATACGGAAGTGCTGCCATGCTGCCGGTTGCCAGCACCACTGTTCGCGCAAGAATTGGCTTATCAGGCAACTCTGAAGAATACAGCTCCGCATAACTGCCGTTCTCGCCCATCTTGACGTCAAGGATGTTCCCGTGAGCGAAGGCTGTCCCCACTGCACGGGCATGATCCATTAGCTCCCCGTCCAGTTGTTCTCGTTTCAGAGTCATGTACGATCCGGGGATTTCAAACTTAATTCCGGAAGGGCTAAAGACCTCAATTGCCGAGATTTCATGCGCTATTCTTCGAACCTTGTCATAAAGACCGACCTGCTTTAACATGGAAATCGAATCGGGTATGAGTAGATCGCCGCAGGCCTTACTCCTTGGAAATTGCTTCTTATCTATAACGAGGACATCGTGGCCCTTTTTCGCCAAATACAATGAGCAAACGGCCCCTGCCGGTCCGGCCCCAACCACAACAACATCCCACTTACAGTAAGGCAGCGAAGTCAATGGCATCTGCTGTAACTGCATGCTGTCTATTAAACGACATCGAGTAAGGAAAGGCAACCGTGATGTTGTGTGTGCCCGCGACCTGTGATCGCGGATAGGTACCGCCATCAAAGATGGCGGCCACACAACTTATCCTTGTCGACTCCCACAGTAAACCCTTGATAGAAGCGAGAATGTCCCCTACATTGTGTGCTGTAATGGCAGAACACGAACCGGGTATAGTTGTCGCGACCAAAGGCCGTTTTTTCATGGTCCGGGCGGAGAATGGAGACAAGTTGCTGTGTGAGGTGCGCAAGAAGATCAAATTCGAGACGAAGGCCACCACGCCGGTGGCCGTTGGAGACGACGTCCTGATCTCACGTAGCGGCCCCGATAGCGGCGCCATCGAGAAGGTTCTCGAAAGGCGAACCTCGTTCGTACGTCCGATGGTCGGAGTTGAAGGGCAAAAACAGGTGCTGGCGGCCAATCTCGACCGGCTGGCAGCGGTAGCCTCAGTCAAGTCGCCACCGCTCAAAACCGGATTGATTGATCGCTTCCTGATCGCCGCCCAGATCGGCGGCATGGAGCCGGTCGTCATTCTCAACAAGATTGACCTCGATCCCCCGGACAGGTTTGACGAGATAATTGCCGCCTACCGTACGATTGGTTGTGAGGTGTTTCCGGTGTCTGCTCTCACCGGCGAAGGAATCGAAGGGCTAAGAAAGCATCTTGATGCCCACCGAACGCTCTTTGCCGGCCATTCCGGCGTGGGGAAGTCGACCCTGCTCAATCGCCTGATCCCCGGCCTGAATCTCAAGACAAGGGAAATATCTTCTTACAGTAACCGGGGCAAACACGTCACCGCCAGCATTGAACTGTTTGAACTGCCGACAGGAGGCTTTGTCGTCGACTCACCCGGCCTGAAGGTAATGGGTTTGTGGGATGTTGAAAAAGCGGAACTGCCGTACTACTATCCAGAGTTCAGGCAGTACGAGCAGGCCTGTCGCTTTCAGCCGTGCACCCACATTCATGAACCTGATTGTGCCGTCAAGGCGGCCGTCGAGAAAGGCGGGATCTATCGGTTCCGGTATAAAAACTACGTCTCCATTGCAGACTCTCTTTAGGCCGCTTTGTTCTTGGTCAATTCAACCGACCGCCGTAACTTACCGATAGTAGAATAGATAGTATGGCTGCAACGAATATAGAATTCCGCGTCGGGGTTATTATCCTGATGGGCATGATTATCCTTTTCGGGTCACTGTACTGGCTGCAGGGATACAAGCTGGAAAGGAACTCGCAGCTTATCAGGGTCTGCTTTGGTGATGTCGGCACCCTTGCCGTCGGCGACAAGGTGACGGTCTCAGGAGTACACAGGGGCAAGGTGAACGGGCTGACGCTGACCGAGGATGGGGTCGAGGTCGAACTGCTTATCTACCGGGATGTCGTCCTGAAACGCGACGCAAAGTTCGTTATCAAGAATCTGGGCCTGATGGGCGAACGGTTTATTGCCGTTTCACCGGGGAAGGACAGCTTGCGGTTTGATGCCGCGCAGGTGGCTGACGGACTCTACGATACTGGCCTGCCGGAGGTTATGGGCCTGTTGGGAGATATGATTGCCGACCTGCGCAGTCTCGTTGTCTCGTTCAAACGAACCATCGGCTCGGACTCGTCGCTGGCAAAGTTTAACAACACCGTAGAGAACCTGGAGCGGGTGTCAGGCTCCCTTGCGAACTATCTCTCACGCAACGAAAGAAAACTGGATGAGACGGCGGATAATTTCCTTAGAGCGTCAAAGGAGCTGAAGCGCTTGTTAGTGGAGAACTCGCGGCTTGTCGATTCGTCAGCGCAGCGTTTTGACCGGGTGACGACGAAGCTGGAGAGTTTCGTCGATCAGCTTGACACGCTGTCGGCGTCGGCGCGGGAGTTTGCCGATGCCCTGAATAATCCAGACGGGACAGTGCAACTTCTGCTGGAGGATCGACGCCTGTATGACGACCTGCGGCGCACGGCTGACAATATCGATGACCTCATCAACGACATCCGCGCCAACCCGCGTAAGTATATCAATCTGACACTGGAGTTGTTTTAGACGATGGCAAAGTTCAGGCTGGCCTTTGGCCTGCATAATCACCAGCCGGTAGGCAATTTTCAGGCCGTTTTCGAGCAGGCGCATCAGAAAGCATACCGGCCGTTTTTGCAGTTGCTTCAGAAGTTTCCAAACATTTCGATATCCTTGCACCAGTCGGGGATTCTCTGGCGCTGGCAAGAGGAAACCCACCCGGACTATTTCGAGCTGATCGGCGGCATAGTTGACAAGGGTCAGGTAGAGCTGATGACCGGCGGCTTCTTCGAGCCGATCCTGACGGCCATCCCGGAACGTGATGTCCAGGGTCAGATTACTATGCTCAACCACTACGTGAGACGGCATTTCGAGGTGAAACCGGAAGGCCTCTGGTTGACCGAGCGGATATGGGAGCCGCATCTGCCGCGCGTGCTGGCCAAAAGTGGGGTGAAGTATCTCCCGGTCGATGATACCCACTTCATTTATGCCGGTCTGGAGCACAGTCAGCTCACGGGGCCGTTTGTCACGGAGCACGAGGGGTTTCAGGTCATTCTCTTGCCCATCCGGAAAAGGTTGCGCTACCTCATCCCGTTTGGAACCATTGAGGAAGTGATAGGTGAACTAAAAGCCCAGGCCGAACGCGATCCTTCCGGTCTGGCTATTTATGCCGACGATGGCGAGAAGTTCGGGGTCTGGCCACAGACGCACGAGCACTGTTTCAAGGACCGCTGGCTTGAACGGCTTTTCGAGGCCGTGGAAGATAATTCCGACTGGCTGGAGATTGTTCCCCTCAAGGATGCAGCAGCAGCCGAGCCGGTTGGGCGAGTCTATCTGCCGTCGGCTTCCTATGCCGAGATGCTGCACTGGTCGTTGCCGCCGGCTGCGTTTCTGGAGTATGAAAACTTTGAGCACTGGTTAGAGGAACAGGAGCAGTGGGAGAGATTCGGCCGCTTTGTCCGCGGTGGACACTGGCGGGGATTTCTCGCCAAGTACGAAGAAGCGAATTTGATGCACAAAAAGATGATGTCGGTGTCGGACAAACTGGCGGAGTATGAAGAGAAATATACCGAGCGCCGTCAGGAGGCCGAGACCGCCCGCGACCGGCTCTATGCCGGGCAGTGCAACTGTCCCTATTGGCACGGTGTATTCGGCGGCTTATACCTGCCCCATATCAGGCAGGCCGTCTATGCCAGCCTGATCGAAGCTGACGCCAGACTCGACCGCCTGCTGGAACGACCGGAGATTGACATTTGTACGAAGGACTACGACGCCGACGGACATGATGAAATTGTCTGCTCCGGTGAGGTGTTCACAACCGTCTTCAAACCACGGCGAGGAGGAACGCTACTGCACCTGGCGCTGAACAAGCACAACTTTGACGTTACCGACACCCTTACCCGGCGAAAAGAAGGGTATCACTTGAAGCTTGACCGTGCGGTCACACCCGGCTCTCCTGCGAAGACCGCCTCCATCCATGATCTGGTGCTTGCGAAAGAGGCCGGTCTAAAGGATTTCCTAGTTGAGGACTGGTACCTTAAACGCTGCTTTATTGACCACTTTTTCATGGGCGATGTCGACTTCGAACGCTTCCGTTCCGGCAAGTATGGGGAGGAGGGAGATTTTATTCTGGAACCCTTCACATACAATGTCAATGCTGTCCAGCGAAGAATCAGCATGGCGCGCGACGGTCATCTGTGGCGGCCGGAGGGGGCTGTTCCAGTGCGAGTCGTTAAACAGTTCCGGTTTGAGCCGGGGGCCGAAGTTATCAGGGTGCGCTATGAGATAAGGACTCTGGAAGGCCATCGTGTTTTGGCGAATTTTGCTCTTGAAAACAACTTCAATTTCCAGGCCGGCCATGCCGAGGACAGATTCATACTGATCGACCACCATCGCCATGAAAACTCCTTCCTTGATTCTCCCGGGCAGTATGGCCATGCCGCGTCATACGCACTCATCGACCAATTTCAAAATATCGCCGTGGCTCTGGTCTCCGACCGCTCGTGTGAAATCTGGCATCTTCCCATCTATACCGTCTCCCTGTCGGAGGGTGGATTTGAGAAAGTCTACCAGGGAACGACCCTTGTGAATTTGTATCGTGTGGAACTCTCAGATGATGCCTTCGTGATAAACTTCTCTTTTCATGCCGGGGCTATCAAGACAGTCACCAGCAACATCTCTAAGCTGACGGCGGTAAGCACCTTGTAGTTTTCAAGAAAAGCAAAACCGGAAGCGGTTACATCCTACCGTTTTTTTTACATTGCCTGACAGATGATTTGTTCTTTTCTTGTGAATCGTCAATAGGATGGCACTTGATTAAACAGTGAAACCAGGTGGGAATTCATAAGTGCCCCAAGAAAATCAAGAAGATGATCACACAAGGTCGTATGTGCCCTTGACCGCAGGCGCAGTAGTCGGACACTACAAGATCATCGAGAAGATCGGAGCCGGTGGGATGGGGGAGGTGTACCTTGCTGAGGACACCGAGCTAAAGCGACAAGTCGCCCTCAAGTTCCTCCCCCTACATCTTGTTTCCGATGAGGATCTTAAAGCTCGCTTCAAGCGGGAAGCACAGGCGGCAGCGAAGCTCAACCATCCAAACATCGTCACTATACACGAGGTATCTGAGTATCAGGGTCGACCTTACATCGTCATGCAATACCTCGAAAGACAGTCGCTGCGAGAAGTGATTGAGGTAAAAACCTTGTCCCTGAAGAAGATCATCGATCTGGCCATACAGATTTGTGAGGGACTGAGTAAAGCCCATCAAGCCGGCATCATCCATCGCGACATTAAACCGTCTAATATCGTCATTGATGCCGATGGCCGGCCGAAGATTCTTGACTTCGGACTGGCGGTAATTCGGGGTGGGGAGCATCTTACGAAAACTGGTTCCACTCTGGGGACAGTTCGATATATGTCACCCGAACAGGCGCAAGGGGAAGAAGTCGACCACCGGTCCGATCTTTTCTCATTTGGGGTCGTTCTCTATGAGATGATCACAGGGCGAACACCTTTTGCACGGGAAAACGATGTCGCTACCGCCCAAGCGATTGTCAGTGCAATACCGGAACCGTTGGCCAAGTATCGCACAAATGTATCTGGCGACCTGCAGCGGATAGTCTCGAAATTGTTGGAGAAGGACCCGGCTTATCGGTACCAGAGCGCCGCCGGTGTTGCCTCGGACCTTAAACAGGAGCGGCGAAGCCTGGATTCCGGGGAATCATCGGTTGTTAGTGTGAAGGCACTGCGTCCCTTGCCAAAGAAGAAGTTAACGAAGATACTTGTCCCGACTTCCGCACTGGCTGTGATTGTCCTGCTGCTCCTCGTTTTGAAACCCTGGAAGTTTGAGGTCAAGCCGTCTGAGGAGGCGATTGCCGCAGAGAACCGCCTGGCAATAATGTACTTTGACAACCTGGCCGACCCGGAGGACAGCCAGAGACTGGGTGAAATTGCCACGAATCTACTGATCACCGACCTGACGGAATCACAATATTTAGACGTTGTCTCGAGCCAGCGGCTGTACGATATACTGAAGCTGCTCGGGAAAGAGGGCATCAGGGTGCTCGACAGAGAGGTTGCCACTCAGGTTGCCGAGAAGGCCAGGGCCAAACGGATGCTCCTGGGGAGTATTCTTCAGGTTGAACCGCAGATAATCATCACATCCCGGTTGGTTGACGTGGAAAGAGGCAGAGCAATAGCTTCGCAGCGAATCACCGGGGAAGCAGGTGATAACATCTTCACCGTGGTTGACAGACTCACCGTTGAGGTGAAGAATGACATGTCGTTGCCGGCCCAGGCGCAAAATGAGCCGGACAGGCCGGTTGCCGATGTCACCACGCACTCACCGGAAGCATACCGTTACTATCTTGAAGGACTTGATTACTTTTGGAAGGTCTATAACGCGGAGGCTGAGAAAAGCTTCGAGAAAGCACTGGAGTTCGATTCCACCTTTGCCATGGCATATTTCTGGTTGGCTGGGCTTAAAGGGGGTTCAGAGGAGATCGAGTTAACGGCCAAAGCAGTGGAATACTCGGATAAGATTAGCCAGAAGGAAAAACATTATATAAAAGCTCAGGAAGCAGTTATATCAGGGAATTATACGGAGGTGATTGAAGAGCTAAAGAAATTGGTAGAACGCTATCCGGAAGAGAAATTGGCTTTTTTATGGTTAGGGGGAATCTATCACAATGTCGTCGGAGAGCCCCAAGAGGCTGTTCGCCAGTATAACAAAGCCATTGAGATAGACCCTCTCTACAAGTTCGCATATAACGCACTCGTCTATGCCTATGATGCCCTTGGCGATTTTGAGAAATCACTCTGGGCTATAAATAAATACATATCCTTAGCGCCCGATGAGCCCAATCCCTATGATTCACGGGCTGATCTGTATGCCTACAACGGCCAGATCGACCAGGCGATTGAATCTTATAAAAAGGCCTTAGATAGAAAAGCGGATTTCTACACGTCCCTGAGGAAACTGGGACATATGTATCTTTTCAGAAGCGAGTACGCTAAAGCTGAGAGCTGTTACCAACAGCTTTCCTCCAGCGGCGAAAAAGAGACTCGGTCACGAGGAAGAACTGAGCTGGCTCTTATCCCCCTATATCAGGGGAGGCTCGAAGAGGCTCTTCAGGTTTTAGAGGACGGCATAGCCGCAGATAGAATGGAGCAGTTTAGCGGAAAGCAGAAGGCATACAAACATTTCTTGAAGGCGTCTATCTATCAGGAAAAGAAAAACTTCAATCCGGCTTTGAAAGAAGTTGAGACGGGCTTGGCTATATGGAAGAAGGCGAACCCGCAGAGGGTGACATATCAGCAAGACTATTATTATATCGAACTTCTGGCGGAGAATGATCAGTTTGAAAAAGCTGAAGAAGTCGTACTGGCTTTGAAGCAGGAAATTGAGGAAAAGGATCAGTCACAATTGTGGAATTACGGGCTGGCTTTAGGCAACGTTGAGCTGGTCCGAGGGAATTCAGAGGCCGCGGTGGCTCACCTGGAAAAGGCTGTCGAGAACACCCCATCTCCGCTTTTTTATGTGCGATTCTCTCTTGCCAAAGCCTATCTGGAGTCCGGCAGACTGGGCGAGGCAGTAGCTGTGTTCGAGAAAGCCCTTGCAAGATATGGCGATGTCAGGGCAGCCTACCCAATCCTGTCAGTGAAAGCTCATTACTTGCTGGGCTTGGCTTACGAAAAATCGGGCTGGACGAGCAAGGCGATTGAGCAATACGAAACCTTCCTTGACATCTGGAAAGACGCCGACCCGGGGATAGAGGAAATCGAGGACGCCAAGGAGCGGTTGGCGCGGTTGAAGAGCAAGTCTTGAGAAGCGCATGCGGGGGCCAGTCTAAATGTCACAAGGACATCCTACACATAGTAGAGAGCGTAACTTTTCAAATATTCGCTCGTATGCTTCCTTATGGAAAGGCCTCACCCTGAAGTCCGGGGATTTTGTGAGTTTTTTGGAGGATTAAGATGCTGAGGGCGCTTGGTATCGTCTTTGTGATTTTCATCGTGCTGGGGTTTTTAGGCTTCGGCGGCTTGGGGCTGGTGTTCGGATTGTTGGGCGGTCTGATAGGGGTTGTTGGTGCCGTTTTCGGTGCGGCGGTGGGTGTCGTGGCCGGGTTGTTCGGAGCAGCTATCGGCATATTCGGCGGCTTACTGTGGCTGGCGCTGCCGGTGTTGGGTATTGTCCTGATAATTGCCGGCATCTTTCATGTTGTCACCAGCTTCTGACGACAGTACGGTTGACCTCTGACGCCCGATATTGCAGCCATACCGGCACCGAGCTCAGGAAGCCACAATTTGGCGTTGCCGGCGGCAAGGTCACCGGCTCAAAACTCTTGACTAAACCGGAAAAATGGATAATTTGCACAAGACGTGCTGGGGTAGCTCAGATGGTTAGAGCGCCTGACTGTGGATCAGGAGGTCGGCAGTTCAATTCTGCCCCCCAGTATTCCTGTTATTGGAAAGCCTCTATTCCCTGCAGCAACTGCTAAGAGTCCTTCAACTTGGACGTTTCCCTTAACTCTTCAATCTACCGTGCGTCTCCGTAAAGTTCTATAAACTTGAACGCGTCCACGTCAACTAATCCTTTATTGGTGATTCTTAGCCTTGGTATGACTGGAAGACTCAGAAAGGACATTGTCATAAACATGTTTTCCAATCTGGAACCTACGGCCTTAACTGAACCTATTATCTTCTTATAGCCATCAACAACGTCTTCTATCCCGCAAGTGGACATCAAGCCGCCAATCTCTAAAGGGAAATAACTGATCTCGCTGTCGGTAACAACGACCATTCCTCCCCCTTTTTGACTCAGATAATTAGCAGCTTTAGCCATACAGGCATCGTCAACACCAACAACAATTAGATTATGGCTGTCATGCGCCACCGTAGACGCCACGGCGCCTCTTCTGATGCCGAGACCTTTAACGAAACCTAAGGAATAAGAGCCCGATTGTTTATGCCTTTCGATAACGGCGATCTTTGCCACATCTTCTGCCTCAGCCTTTATTTCGCCTTTATGGATTTCCATTGGCAGTTCCATCAGCTCGGTATTAAGGCATCCCTCTACTACTCCAATTACCTTAACAGTCAGAGTTCTTTGATTGCCGCTATAACTTACTCTAAAATCAGAGGGAGACAGTTTTCTCCCCACCTTCACACTTCCGAAAAAGTCTGAGTAATCATACTCTACGTCTTCTCCAATGTATACTCCCTCATCAACAACCAGTCTTCCATTATAAAGCACTGTATCGACATCAAGGTCTTCCAAAGAGTTGAAAACTACTAAGTTTGCTTTTTTGTCAGCTTCAATCTGCCCAATGGCAGGATGACAATGGAATTGGAGAAATCTTGAAAAGTACTTGGCCGGATTCACGGTGGCTAATGAAAGCGCAAAAACGGTTGCCTGCTCAAGGTTAGAATCAGAGTATTCCAATATAATGTCTCTCACTCTCTTGACAATCCTGTCTACATGGCCTTGTTCGTACAACTCAATAGGATCCAGATCATCAGAGCAAAGCATGAACCTGTCGAACTTTTGATTCCTTTTAGAGAGCAGGGCAGGTAAGATTCTGCTTAGGTCTTTCGATGCACTTCCGTATCTTAACGCAACGTACATACCGGCCTTGTACTTTTCGAGCGCTTCATCCGCGGTGGTAGTCTCGTGGTCTGACATAATCCTTAGAACACCGTCATTTCTGCCGTTACTGACGTAGCTTCGTAAATCATCACCCGTGAGGCCCGGACAATGCCCATCAACAACTTTTCCGAACTCATAAACAATGTCAATCTTTTCTCTTGCATTGCCGGAGCCGCGTATAATTCCGTGAAAATTCATCATCTCTCCCAGACCATACACCCGAGGATCTTCAATAAGCTGCCTAATGTCCTCAAGACCTATATTCCCACCAGAATCCTCCAAGTCTGTACAAGGTACACAAGAAGGAATCCCTACAAACATATCGAGAGGAACCAAGTCGGATTGGCTTAAGAACAATTCGATGCCCTTTCTACCACAAACATTTGCGATTTCATGGGGATCAACAAGGATTGTTGTCGTCCCGTGTCTCACCGCTTCTTTTGAGAATTCTATCGGGCTAAGCATACTGCTTTCAATATGTAAATGACTGTCAATGAGTCCTGGAGAGATATACTTTCCAGAAACATCAATCACGTTTTTACCTTTATTAGAACCTCCCGGGCAGTCTATCCTTGCGATTCTTCCCTCCGCGATAAAGATGTCTCCTTTATAAATTCGCCCAGAAGAAACGTCAATGATGTTACCATTCGTTAAGATCAGCGCGTCCGTGATTTCCTTGCCTGCCAACATCTTCATAACCTTAATATGATGTGTTCTCTTCCAGCTCTAACAGATACTGTCTTGATTGGGATCCCTGTCAGTTCTTCAATTCTGTTAACGTTTTATTATCCCGATCCGGTCATACGGCCAACCTACCAGCGATCTTGAGCAATGTCAAAAAGAATGACAGAGACCGTTGGTGTGATCACTGCAGCGACACCAGAGAGGCGCTGGTGACTTTACCGACGATAAAACTCCGCGAGTCATAGCCGGGTCGACTGATGAACTCCTTGTTGAAATGGTTCAGGATCAACAGGTACTCGCCCGATGCCAAAGAGGTCAGTTGCGAACTGCTGAAACTGTAACTACCGTCGTTTGCTGTAACGTCAAAGACACCGTTCACACCGAGCGTGTCGCCGGGCGTCAGGTCGGTCGAATCATCCGGTGATATCAGCGACAGGTAGACCTCACCGCTGCCGCTGTCTGCCCAGAGAACCTCAAAGCCGGAGAGAGAGACAACCGCGCCCAGGAGCGGACTGGTGATACAGGGGCTGTGGTCCGGGAATACAATGGTGTCGACCATCGACGGAACCGCGCTGCTGCCGGTCACAGTAAATACATAGGTTCCTCCCTCCTGCACAAACTCGGTGCCTGCCGACTGTGGGTATTGATACTGCGAGTATGACGCCACCCAAGGCAGATCGTACTGATTGCAGTTGACACCGGTAGCCTGAAGCGGTGTGTACGGCGTACAGGGTGCTACCGAGCTGTCGAACCTCGCACTCAGGACATCGAACATCATCGTCGTGTCTAAGTATGGCGGCTGGTAGAGGCGCAATGCGCCGCGACAAACCGTCAGAACAGCGAAGACGCCGTCGGCCGTAAGGGTGTCGCCATTGTTATCGCCGTTACTGGGACCGGCAGGGCTGTCGTTGTTATCATCCGAACAACCTAACGCCAGGGCCAGAACCAGAACGCTCATTGCTAACAAGAACAGTACCTTAGTAAACATCATAAACCTCACTTTCTCGCCGAGACGGTCGACTACCGACATAGCATTCAAGGTATAATCTGATATTTCCCATATTAAACGCTTGGCCATGATCTCCTCCGTTTTGCTTTCAAGTTCTACTTCTCCGGAGGAAACCGCAACTTATTCTTCTCGCTCAATTGTCCAGGTTTCTGTGAAACAGTACAACAATAGCAT
>Ga0209979_1001790_pt1 | contig 22270 bp, 21 predicted proteins | sample AnhtaG_FD_183114 | JGI IMG/M metagenome (GOLD analysis project Ga0209979, IMG submission 183114) | Deep subsurface microbial communities from Anholt, Denmark to uncover new lineages of life (NeLLi) - Anholt_01485 metaG (SPAdes) (version 2) | ecosystem: Environmental > Aquatic > Marine > Oceanic...
AACATCCGGTCGCCTGCGCAAGAAGGCTGTATACGGTCCCCTGTGCCAGCAAACCCTGGAAGCGGTGCTAAAGCGGGAATTGATCAACAACTTCGGCTTCGAGAACATGGGAGTGGTCGCTGATGTCCTGATTCAGCGCTTCCTGGCCATCATCGAAGGATACGCCCCACTACAGAAGCGACTTCGCCCTTATCAGACCCTTGTGCTGGCCGTAGACAAGAACGAGAGGTTTGGCTACGGCAAACGGATGGAGAGTTGTCGGCTGGTGCCAGTGATGGTCACCCTCATCAGCCCTGAGGAGCTACAGGAACTGGCTGAAGGGGTCAAACTGCGAGAATTGAGACCCGGAGTTGCCGCTCGCATCTTGAAAGAAGCCTATGACCAAGGAGGCGTGCTCCCCTTTTCCACCGTGGGCCTGCTCACTGGGCTACATTCTCCCACCGCCGTGAGCGATGCTGTGAAGCTGTTCTATGAGCAAAACCCTGGTGTGGTACTGCCCCACAGCGGGACCGTCTTCGACTTGGGCCGCACCTTAACTCACAAGAGGGTCTCTGTGCTGCTCAAACACCAGGGCTTGTTGACCCAGGAAATCGCTCGTCGCATCAATCACCATCCCTGCGCCGTGGCCCGCTACAACAACGATGATGAACGCGTAGGGCGGCTCTGGGAAGAAGGTAAATCGGCTGAGATGATCAGTTTCCTCACCGGTTTGTCTTTGGAAGTAGTCCAGGAGTACATTGCCATTCGCCAAGAACTCCAGCGGGAGACCAAAAGCGAAAGCTGATCTCGCTATCATCCTCTGCCGTCACCCAGGGGGTTGACAAAACCAGGGTTATCGGCTATACTGCCAATACCCCAAGAGAGACGGCAGAAGGTAGCGGTTTACCGTTGCTCTCCCCCGTCCCTTCGTTCATTAACCCTGAGTACGGGGCGTACACCCCAACAGGGTATACTATCCTTGGTGCATTCATTTCGACCGAGCTAGCTGGCGGCGCGAGCGAAGGAGTTCGCCGCCACGCCAAAGCAGCGCTGACACTCGTGAATGAACTCCAACATAATCGAACGACGACCTACCGCCAAGCCGCTCTATGCGCTGAGGCAACAACTGCCGTTGTCAACTTGCCTGCCATAGTATCTGGACGTTGGGATCGCGACCGGTCGAGGTTGGAGGCCTAGCCCGGGCTCGTCGCTGTACAACCTATCGTCTACCAGCCACCACGAGCCACTTTCATCAGCGCGCAACTGGCATTCTGTGTTGACAAACGAGCCAAATCATGTGTGCTATGTGTCAGCCGCTGTTGCCTTCGAACAGTACCACTGGGCAGTCGAGTTGAAGTGACGTCTGCCCTATGCTTCAGTAGTTGGGCAGCTTGAAGAATGAGTACTGGATGAGGTCTGGGGAGCACGTCTCGCAAGCTGGGTTGAAACGATCCCTGTTGGTGTGGGTCTGGTCTCAAGTACAAGCGTGGTCACCTGCATAGAGACAGGGCCGAACCTCTAAGACCGAGTGAGGCACTGGCCGCCATCAAGATAGCCTTTGGCAAGCGTTACTGTCTCCATCCTCAGGCAAGTCCACAGAACTGCTATGGCAACATGTTAAGGGCTCATACGATTCAAAGAAGCGAGGGCTTAACTAGAATAGCCAAGGAAGCACACGTCTACAACTGCCTTGTTCACCGAAGACGCCTGTCTCCTGCTAGCGCATATCTACAACCTACGCTGGTCGGTATCAATAAGGCCTCGACGTTTACTGGTTTCTGCGCACTACATGATAATGAGGCTTTTGCACCCATCGAGAATCAACCGTTTCAGAGCATTCCAGAGCACGCTTTTTGGCTTGCGTATCGGGCGATATGCTCTGAGGTCTTCTTGAAGAAAGCTAGCCTGGAACTTGCCTCGCTACGCCGAAGCTTAGACCGCGGCAGAAGCCTGCGAGAACAGGTGCTTATCCAGCAATTCGCAGAGTACCTTGATGCTGGACTGACCAAGGCCCTGAAAGAACTAGAAGAGCTCAAGACCCTTTACGACGATATTCTCCTCCGCAACGAATATTCCGACGTCAAGTACTACATAATCAGACTCAGCGATTCTCCGGAGATCATGTGCAATGCTGTGCATCAACCGGAGTACGATTTTCAAGGTAATGTCCTTCAACAACTTGGCGACCTCGATGAGTCCGCGAGGTACATGCATTTCTCGCTTATTGCCACAGACGATGGTGGACCTGCTGTCTTTAGCTGGACTAAAGAACGTGGGTGTCCTGAGTCCATCATGTCTCTGCACGCTCTGATGGAATGCCACACGCGGTTGTGAGATATGTTTTTGAGTTCTTTGAGAATACATACTTTTCGCCTGTTTGGTGGGACAGTCTTGCTACTTCAACACAAAGGAAGCTAATCCAACGGCAATTGACCGAACTGCCACCGCGATTTGAATACCCTAGAGACAGGACTTGTTTGCAAGATGATGGCATACGTTCTATAGATTGGGAGATTGTCTCTCGTGATGCCAATCTCGGCCTTTGATGTGCGCAGTGAGCCCCTCTTGATCTGAGGGGATACGTTACTTGACTGCTCGCTGCCTTGCAGGCTGTCGTCTGCCAACTGAGGAAAGCCACCTGCGTCAACCGCGCAGGCGGCTTTTTGCATGTGCCAAAGGAATTGGTCACCTGACCAAGAAGAAGATTGGACACCTGTCCAATGCAAAAATCCCCCAGATGGCCGATGCACAAATAAGCCACTTGTGGTATAATGTGGGGGAAATGAGACAAGATGGCATTCATGTCCAAACACGAAAGGAGACCATAACATGACTAAGACAGCTATTCGTATCGAGAGCCTCACCCGCGATTTCGAGACGGTGAGAGCGGTGGACGACCTCTCGCTGGAGGTGCCAGCCGGCATCATCTTCGGCTTCCTGGGCCCCAATGGCGCGGGCAAGACCACCACCATCAACCTGCTGCTGGGCCTGCTGGAACCAACGTCTGGGCGAGCCGAGGTGCTGGGCTTCGATACCAGGACGCAGGCAACCGAGGTCCGCACCCGCACCGGAGCCCTGCTCGAACACACCGGCATTTATGAGCACTTGAGCGCCGAGGACAACCTGGAGTTCTACGGACGGGTCTGGGGCATGCCGGCGACCGAACGGCAGGCTCGTATCAAGGAACTGCTTACCCACATGGGAGTGTGGGACCGACGAAAGGAGCCTGCCGGGAAATGGAGCCATGGGATGAAGCAGAAATTGGCCTTGGCCAGGGCAATGCTTCATCGGCCCCCTTTGGTCCTCCTGGACGAGCCTACGGCCGGGCTCGACGTCATGGCTGCGGTGGCGGTGCGTGACGATTTGGCTTCCCTCGCCGCCAGCGAAGGCGTGACGGTCTTCCTGGCCACCCACAACATGGTGGAGGCGGAGAGGTTGTGCGCCCAGGTGGCTGTGATTCGTGAGGGGAGCTTGGTAGCGCTTGGCGATCCAGATGACTTGCGAGCGCGAGCCGGCGGCCCCCGCGTGGAGATCGTCGGGCGTGGATTCAACGAGGATGCGCTGGCTCTGTTGCGAGCGCGACCGGAGGTGACCGCCGCTGAAGTGTACGGCGATCACCTGGCAATTGACCTGCACGAGGAGACGGACACTGCGCCATTGGTCAGCCTGTTGGTGGGCGCAGGTGTCGCCGTGGAAGAGGTTCGTCGGGGCAAGGCCAGTCTGGAAGAGGTATTCGTGACCCTGATGGAGGAAGAGAGATGAAAAACGACATTCTGACCGTGATGTGGAAGGAGAGGAAGGCGCTGTTCCGCGTCCGGGGCCGTCGTGCCCAGGCCCTGCTGGCCATGTTCAGCCCGGTTCTGCTGGCCGTATTGTTCCCATTGCAGGAAGGAGTGGGGTGGGTGCAGAGCCCGCTGTCCCTCCTACTCGCCTTTATTGCCCCGCTCATCCTGGTGGGAATCTCCATCCCGGATTCCTTTGCCGGCGAGCGAGAGCGTCACACCCTGCCCACACTGCTGGCCAGCCGCCTGTCTGACCGGGCCATCCTGTTCGGCAAGATGACCACCTCGGTGGCCTTTGGCTGGGGCGTCACGCTGGTGCTCTTGGGGACAGGCCTGGTGACAGTGAACATCGCCCACTGGGACGGCCACATACTGTTCTACAAGCCGTCCATTCTTCTGGCTGACCTGACATTCAGCTTCCTGGTGGCGATGCTCACCGCTGGGGCGGGAGTGCTGTTCTCCCTGCGGGCGGCGACGGCACAGGAGGCCCAGCAAACCCTGATGGCCGTTCTCCTGATTCCTCCCATGATACTCCAGTTTGGGCTGTTCGCGATTATGGGATCGGACTCAGGAAAGGCGCGCCTCAACGAAATGCTGGGGGCTCTCAGCTTCGAGCAGATCATACTCGTCATCGTGGCCGTTCTGCTGGTGTTGGATGTGGTGCTGCTCATGGCAGCCATGGCCCGCTTCAAGCGAGCGCGGTTGATTCTGGGGTGAGCAGTTAAATGTGTGCCTTGGCCACAAGCTGCCCTGAGCTAAAGCTCTGGGCTGAAAGAGCGAAGCCCTACGGGCTAGATGCAGCCCCGAAGCATGTCCTGAGCTCGCCGAAGGGGGGCTTTGCCCTCTCAGCGCGGGGACTTCAGCCCCGCGCAGCCTGATGGAGCAAGAGAGATGGTTGACGATATCTTAACTCTGATGTGGAAGGAGCGCAAGACTCTGTTCCGCAACCGGGCCAGCCGCTCCAGGTTGTTGATGCTGCTGCTGACTCCTGTCATGCTGAGCACCGTGATCCCCTACAATTGGGGTCCGGACTGGGTAGAGGAGTTCCCGTCGCTGATCATCGCGGTGGTTGTCCCAGCGTTGCTGGTGGCCGTGATGATCCCTGACTCCTTTGCCGGCGGCCGAGAGCGGCACACCCTGCCGACGCTGCTGTCCAGCCGCCTGCCGGATCGGGCCATCCTGCTCGGCAAGATGATCACGCCAGTCGTCGTGGGATGGGGGACTGCGCTGCTGTGCGCCCTCCTGAGCCTGGTGATGGTGAATGTAGCCCACGGGGAAGGCCAGTTCCTCTTCTTCACGCCGCCCATCGCCCTGGGCATCCTGGCCCTAAGCTTCTTCACAGCAACGATCATGGCCGGGGCTGGGGTGCTCACCTCGCTGCGCGCGGCCACCATGCAGGAGGCATCGCAGAAGCTGTTGCTTCTTATCTTCGTGCCGGCCATTGTGGTGCAGGTGGTACCGCTGCTTTTTCGGACCCAGCTCACCCGCTGGATCAAGGAGGTGGAGGTCAACGGCGCGCAGCTTCTGGCCATCATCGTGGTCGTATTGGCCGTGATAGATGCGGGCTTGTTGGCGGCAGCGATGATCCGCTTCCAGCGAGCGCGGATGTATCTGGACTGAGGGCGACGAAGATAGTAGGCACTCTCAAACACAAAGGAAGGAAGGAGGACAAGGATCATGAATCACACCAAAGTTCTGAAGCGAGCCTGGCATATAATCTGGCGCTACCGCGCGCTCTGGGTCTTCGGCTTCATCCTGGCGCTGACCGCAGGTGGAGGCGGAGGCAGCAACAACTGGATTCAGTACAGTTTCAGAGGTGAAGACTTCTCACCAGGCAGAGGACTCCGCCTGGAGAGGATCCCACCAAATATCGGGAGCATACTGCTCGCCATTGGCATCGGGCTGGCGTGCCTGACCGTCATCCTGATCATCGTGGCAGTGATAGCGCGCTACGTGGCGGCGACGGCCCTGATACGGATGGTGGACGATTACGAAGAGACGGGCCACAAACGCAGCGTGCGCCAGGCATTCCGCATGGGCTGGTCGCGCACCGCATTTCGTCTCTTCCTGATCAAACTGGTGGTCAGTCTGCCAACAGCCGTGGCGTTTATTCTGCTGTTCGCACTGGCGCTTGCCCCGCTGCTGCTGTGGGCGACGGGAGCCGAGGCCGCCGGGGTGATCGGCACAGTGATCACCGTTGGCCTGTTCATACTCATCATCCTACTAGCCATCGTCGTCGCCGTGGTGCTCTCAGTGTCAACGAAGTTCTTCTGGCGGGCATGCGTGCTGGAGGAGTTGGGAGTGACCGCAGCAATCCGCCAGGGCTACGCTATGGTGAGGCACAACCTGAAGGACGTAGGCCTCATGTGGCTGATCACGGTCGGCCTGCGCATCGGCTGGATGATCTTGACGATCCCCGTTGTGCTCTTGCTGCTCGTGGTTAGCGGAGCGCTGGGAGGGCTGTTGGCGCTCTTGGCCGGCGGGCTGACCGGGCTGGCCTTTGAGGGCGCGGCGCCGTGGATCGTGGGAGGTGTGGTGGGCATCTCCATCTTCATCCTGGTGCTGGTGGCGCCGCTGTCACTCCTGGGTGGGCTGTTTGAAACGTACCTGTCCGGTACGTGGACGCTGACCTACCGGGAACTGCGCGCCGAAGAAGTACCAATGGCATGATGAATCCCTCTGCGCTGGTCACCTGACCTCGGCAAAGATGCCCCACCCGTCCAGTGGCCAAACTCCCCGGTTGGCTGGTCCGCCGGGGAGTTATTTGTGCGTATGCGCCCAGGCAAGCTAACGGCGTTGCAAGGATGAACAAAATGTGGTAAGATTAGGGCATCCAAGACTCCTGATTCACAGGTGCAGTTGGCCGCCAAATGCTGCAGGGAGGGTGAGGTGACCACACCACTGCTGACCACCAAACTCTATATCCCCCCCGTCCGACCCGATCCTTCGACCCTTCGACGGGGCTCAGGGCAGGCCGGGCTCAGGACAAGGCTGGTATCGCGCCCGCGCCTGATCGAGCGGTTGAACGCAGGCATGGCGGGCAAGCTGACCCTCATCTCCGCCCCGGCCGGCTTTGGCAAGACCACGCTGCTGAGCCAGTGGGTCGCTGGCTGTGGGCGACCCGTCGCCTGGGTCTCGCTGGACAAAGGCGACAACGACCCAATGCGGTTCTGGGCCTACTTCATCGCCGCCCTGCAGACCGTTCACACCGACGTAGGAACAGCCGTCGTGGCAGCGCTCCAATCCCCTGGGGTTGCAGGTGCAACCACGCCGCCCCCCATCGAACCGCTGCTAACTGGCTTGATCAACGAAATCGCCGAAATCCTCGATCCCCTCTCCCTCGTCCTTGACGACTTTCACGTGATTACCGAACAGCAGGTCCACGATGCGCTCACCTTCGCCCTTGACAACCTGCCGTCGCAGATGCACCTGATCCTTTCCAGCCGGGCCGACCCACCCTGGCCGCTGGCTCGCCTGCGAGCGCGCCGCGAAATCACGGAGCTACGCGCCGAGGACCTACGCTTCACATCCCAGGAAGCCGCAACATTCCTGAACGAAGTAATGAAGCTAGACCTCTCGCCGGAGGACGTGGCTACGCTGGAAGAACGCACCGAGGGCTGGATCGTCGGTTTGCAGATGGCAGCCCTCTCAATGCGAGGGCACAAAGATGTATCTGGGTTCATCAAGGCTTTCAGCGGCACCCACCGTTTCATTCTGGACTATCTGGTAGAAGAGGTGCTCGATCGGCAATTCAGCGACACCCAGGAATTCCTGCTAGAGACTTCTATCCTTGAGCGGATGACCGCTCCCCTGTGCAATGCCGTGACGAACAGGGATGACAGTCAGGCGATCCTGGCCCAACTCGAACAGGCCAATGTGTTCCTGATTCCCCTGGACGACGAGCGGAGATGGTACCGTTATCACCATCTATTTGCCGCCTTGCTGCGTAGCCGTCTGGAGCAGACTTGGCCCGACCAGGCGCCCGTGTTGCACTGCCGGGCCAGTGAGTGGTGTGAACAGAAGAGGCTGATCGCCGAAGCGGTGGGACATGCGTTTGCGGCTGGTGATGTCGAACGGGTGGCACGTCTGGTCGAGGGGAATGCCCTCGCCATGATGGACCACGGCCAGTTGAGCACACTGGCAGGGTGGCTGGACGCGCTGCCCGACGAGGTGGTGCGCTCCCGGCCTTGGCTGTGTGTCGCCTATGCCTGGGCACTAGCATACGCCGGTCAGTTGGATGCCGCCGCGCCGCTGCTACAAGATGCCGAAAAAGCGTCGCAGGAACTATATGCACAGGAGGGCGATCTCGACGAGGAGAGTAAGGTAGAAAGACGGCGCATAGCAGGCTATGTCGCCAACATTCGCTCCTACGCCCTGTACGTTAGGGGAGATCTGTCACGCGCCACACAACTTGCCCGTCAGGCCACGGAATACTTGCCAGAGTCGGAGTTAAGGGCACGAGGCCTTACAATGGGGCTCCTGGGCGTCTTGAGCCGCTGGAGCGGCGATCTTGCGGCGGCGGCTCGTGCCTCCAGTGAGGCAGTTGATATCTGTCTGGCGGCTGGTGACAGCTATCTCGCCGTGCACATCGTTTGTGACCTAGCGGTACTAGACATCCAGCGAGGGCAGCTCCACAAGGCGGTGGCTACCTGTCGAGATGCGCTGCAGATCGCCGAGGCGTATGCCCAACGAGGTGGACGGCGACTGCCGGTTACAGGGCACGCTTATACATTGCTGAACGCCGTGCTGCTTGAGTGGAACGACCTGGAGGCTGCGCTGAGATACGCACGCGAAGGCATCACACTGTGTAAGCTCTGCGGGCAGGCGGACGTGTTGACGACCGGCTACCATGGTCTGGCGAAGGCTCTGCAGGCCATCGGAGATGCGGATGGCGCGCTCACCGCGATATTGGAAGCCAGGCAGTTCGCAAGCGGCATATCCTCCTGGTATGCTGCCCGTGCGGCAGCATGGGAGACGCGGCTGCGGTTGGTACAGGGCGACGTACCGGCAGCAACCCGTTGGGCGCACGAGACCGGATTGAGCGTTGACGACGAAGTCAAGTTTCAAGTCGAGTACGAGTATCGCACCCTTGCCCGGGTACTCATCGCCCAAGAGAGGCTCGAGGAGGCGTCGGGGTTGCTGACGCGGCTGTTGAGAGTGGAAGAGGGGGCGGGCGCGATAGGGAGTGCCATCGAAATCCTGGTCCTCCAGGCGCTGCTCTTGGATGCACAAGGCAAGGTTGGCCAGCCTCTGAACGCGATGGGACGAGCCCTCTCCCTCGCCCAACGGGAAGGCTATGTGCGCATCTTCATACACGAGGGTGCGCCGATGGGCAAACTACTGCGAGAGGCGATAGCCCAAGGCATCGCAGTGGACTATGTGAGCAAGCTCTTGGCAGCGTTGGAAAACGAGATGAAGGACGAACGACGAATGACCGAATTGGTCGAGCCGCTTAGCGGACGCGAGTTGGAGGTATTGCGGTTTTTGACCACCCATTTATCAAGTACAGAAATCGCGGAGGAACTCTTCATTTCCGTGAACACGGTTCGATCTCATATAAAGAGCATCTATGGCAAGTTGAACGTCCACAGTCGAAAAGATGCGATTCAACGGACCCAGGAACTGGAATTGTTATAGACTAACCATACGCGGCCTGGTTTTCCGTCCCCCACCGAATGGTGGGGGATTTTTGTCTCTCCACAATCACCTACCCCAATCCCCTACTTTGGGGGATGACAAATCACCCAGTTGATGGCTATAATATGTGCAGAGTCGAAAGCTACAGACCTGGCTTGGAGCATCACCAACTAGCCCTAGCCTGGAGCCACCAAGGAGGCACACTTTATGACCAATAGGCGAGAATTTGACAAGGAAGGAGTCTATGAAATCAGGGTGACAGGGGTTCTCGACAGGAAATGGTCGGACTGGTTTGATGGTTTCACCATCGCCCCCCAAGCCAACGACGAAACCTTGCTGTCTGGCCCGGTAGCCGACCAGGCCGCCTTGCACGGCCTGCTGGGCAAGATCCGCGATTTGGGCCTGCCCTTGCTGTCTGTCAAACGATTGGAGAGATAGAAAATGAGTGAAAAAGAGAAAGGTACGACAAAAGACTCTGAAAGACTGACAAAAGTGCAAGGGGGTGCCTGGGATGATGGCTACCAACTGGAGCCGCCGAAACTTTTCGCCTGGCTCGCTTCAGTGGTTACGATTTCCCTCATCATAGTCACCCAGTTTCTCGCGCGGGGCGGCGATCCATACCTGCGCGGAGTAGGGGTGTTTGTGTTGCTGCTGGCCGGTGTTTTCATCTTTGCCCCGTTCTACCTGCTCAAAAAGCACGGGGGAATAAAAGACGGCCAGACCTATACGCAGGCGAGAATCATCGTAGACCGAGGCTTGTACGCCATCACCCGCCACCCGCAATACCTCGGCTACATATTTCTCGCCTGTGGATTTGCCCTGTTGTCCCAACACTGGGTAGCCGTCTTGCTCGCAATCATAGGAGTCACACTCTTTTACCTCCAAGCCGTGAGGGAAGAGAGATATTGTCTCGCTCAACTTGGAGAACCCTACGAGCAGTATCTCCGGCGGGTTCCACGGTTCAATATCGTTCTGGGCATTATGCGTCTTCCACGACGAGGTGGGAAGTGATTGAAATTAAGGAAGCCACATTGAAAGATACCGCAAAGCTGACAGAAACACAGACGCGCACCTTTGAAGATGACAACAAACTGAAACCGCCCGGTTGCAATATGGGAGGCCCTCCCGGCTACGACTCGGTGGACTGGAACGCCGGGTGGATCGAGAAGACACCGTACTACAAGATTCTGTTCGACGATCAGATTGTTGGCGGGATCATCGTCTTCGAGTTGGGAGAAAAGCACTACGAGTTGGGCAGGATATGGGTTGATCCCGACTTCCAGAATCGGGGCATAGGCCAGCAGGCTGTAAGGCAAATGTTTGAGGCCTTTCCAGAGGCCAAAACAAATGGATCCTCGGCACGCCTAGCTGGGCCATTCGCAACCAGCATTTTTACGAGAAGATGGGGTTTGTGAAAGTCAGAGAGACAGAGGTTGACCCGGATCTGGGCTGGTCTGGAATTGAATATGAGAGGCACTGCACCTGAAGCCGCCGCAGCCGACTGCGCTGTCGAGGCTTTTGCAGGGAACGTCTCTTGAGATAAGAAACACGGGTTGGATAACGCCAGGATGATAAAGACGGATGCCGACCCAATCACCAATTTTGGGGATGACAACTCACCCAGTTGATGGCCATACTATGTGCGAAGCTGAAAGCCATAGACCTGGCTCGGAGCACAATTGATAAAGCGATAAGGAGAGAGAGCAATGAAATTCCGTTCGAGTTTACTCAGACATTCTGTGATCACCTTGTTGTTGGTGTTGCTGTTCCTCACGGCCTGCGGCGCTCCCACACCGGATGTCGGCAGAGACAATCCCCAGGACCGGCCTGTGACCGCGGGGATGGCCCCGGTGGAAAGCATTGAGATTCTGATCCTGGAGTCCTTCCCTGTGCAGGTCCACGTTCTGGTGAGGGGTAACCTGCCTGATAGTTGCACGGATATCGACCAGATCAACCAGCGCAGTGGTCTGGAGAACAACGCCTTTTGGGTTGAGATCACGACCGTGCGCCCAACGGACAAGGCGTGCACCAAGGCGCCCGTCCCGTTCGAGGAGACCATCTCACTCGGCGTGTACGGTCTGCCTGCTGGCACCTACACCGTGGACGTCAACGGCGTGAGCGGAACCTTCACCTTGGACGTGGACAACGTACTACCGGAAGGGGCCGCCAATGATGCGCCTGAAGGGGCTCTGAGCGTGCCCGAACTCTTGCAAAACCCCGTGTACGACACAGAAGTCAAAGTCTATGGACAGGTAAGCCTGTTAGGAGAGCTATTCTGTCCCTGCTTTGAGTTGACCTCGGGTGGGAAAAAAGTCATGATATGGTATGGCTTAATGGTCGAGGATGATGGCACAGAAAGGCCCGCCGTCAGCGTGGAAGGCATCCGAAATGGCGACCGGGTCATCGTGACCGGCGAACTCAAGACAGCAGGTGTACACGGATCACTCAATGATCTCTGGGCCAGCAAGATCGAAAACGCAGAGTGACACACAAGAAAAGAAGAAGGTAATGAAAGTGAAATGATGATAGAAAAGGAGGCGAGAAATGAGAGGCAGAGTTATCCATCACATCGTGTTAACCGCTTTGGCGGTCGTGTTCACCGTGGCGCTGACATTCGCAACGATTGAGGCTCCCAGAGCGTTGAACCGCTTTATACGGGAGAACTCTGATGTTCCAGACATCCATCCAGTTATTGAGCCTGAACTGGTAGACGGGTTCATGCGTTCAAACCACGTGAGCCTGATCGGCTATTCTTGTCTGGCGGTAGTGATCCTCTTGATCGTTGTGGGGTTCACCACCGAAAAGAAAGGCCTGTCCTCTGCAGGAGCTATCGTCTTCTTCTTGCCCACCTTTGGCTACTTTGCCGGCTACATGTTCTTCCTGGCTGGTCTGGGGCTGCTGAGGGCGCTGTGGCTGCCCTTTTGGGGCAACCTGTTGAAATTAGGCGATATCACCCTGCTGCCGTACATGATTCTGGTGTACCTCTTTGCCATCATTGGCGTGGATGTTAGAAGGACTATCGCGTGCCTGGCTATCGGGTTGGGTCTGCTGACCTTCTTGCTGGGCACGCTGGCCTGGTTCTATGACAAGTTCCAGAAGAAGGGCACGGTTGATTTCTGGCTCTACCGGTTTTCGCGGCATCCGCAGTACCTGGGCTGGATTGTATGGAGTTATGGCTTAATGTTGCTGGCAATTCAGGCTCCAATCCCTTTTGGAGGCCAGAACCCCGGTGCCAGTTTGCCCTGGTTGATCTCTTCGCTGGTCATCGTATGCGTGGCGCTGGGAGAGGAGATCAAGATGGGCAGGGAGCGTGGCGGGGAATATGCAGTGTATCGAGCCAGCACGCCATTCATGCTCCCGCTGCCCAAGTTCATTTCTGAGGTGATAACGGCCCCGATCAGGTTGTTACTCAAGAAAGATCGGCCGGAGAACGGGAAGGAACTCCTCGTCACATTTGTGGTCTACCTTGCCATACTAGTGTTGTTGTCGCTCCCATTCCTACTGTTGGATATTCCTGGGTATGTTGGATGAGGTGGGTGGCCGTGAATGTACCGAAAGGTCGAGTGTATGAGCGCGTTGGTTTCGTCGGATATGCGACCATGCTTGCTTACCTTGATTCTCCCGGATGCCGTTTATCCGCATCAGCTTGACAGCTTGTTAGCGGGCTAGTTCTATCCTAGCAATGAGACGTGAAAAAAGATGGCCGTCAAAACACCATTTACACACGATGATTTTGTGAATATTCTCTCACAGTACGATCTGGGAGCATCTACTCAGTCGGAAGCTATTCAACAAGGCACTGTCCAAACAAACTTTTTCATACAGACCACACAAGGAAAGTTTGTGTTCCGGTATTATGAAAATCGTTCAAAAGAATCGGTCTTATTTGAGAGTCATTTACTCGCGTATCTCACAGAGCACCACTATCCGTGTCCGACCCAGTTCAAGAACACGCAGGACACATACGTTGGCATGTATCGCAATAAACCGTATGTGATCTTTGAATTCCTTAAAGGTCAGCATATAGAACACCCAAGCGCCCATCACAAACAGCAACTCGTACAAAAAGCCGCCGAATTGCAGAAACTAAGGCAGGATTATCGTTCACGGTATACACCGCATCGCTGGAATTATGACCCTGATCTGCGTCGAACGTTGGCACGCACAGAAGCCACGAGAGGCAACACGAAAAGCGCCCACGAAAAATCCGCGTGGCTAGCGCATGAACTTACAACTCTCGACCTCCCACCGTCATTACCCAAGGGGATTTGCCACTGTGATTTTCACTTTTCAAATGTACTCTTTCAAGAGGACGAATTTGTTGCCTTGCTCGATTTTGATGATGCGAACTATACGTTCCTGCAGTTCGATCTAGTGGGTTTGATTGAGTATTGGGCATGGCCTCATACTGTTGATATGCTTGATGTAACAAAAGCCCGCAGCATCGTGCAGGAGTATATGAAGCATCGTCCGCTAACCCCTATTGAACAGCGACATGTGTACGATGTATACAAGTTAAGCATTTTGTTTGATTGTGTGTGGTATTTTAGAAGAGGGGCCTCCAACGATTTTCGTGAAAAGAGAAAGATAGATACCTTGACTAACCTGGGCAGGCAGAAATTCTTCGATGAACTTTTCCACAAATGAAGCAAACAGAGAAAGGAACGCGATGGAGCGGTAGAGCGGCTAGTTATCTTGATGCTCTCTGAAAACCACGCAAGGCAAAAACTGGCGTCAAGGCTAGGACTGTATTCTTTGCCTTTGGCACAAAATAGGCAATCTGAATCGATCAAAACCTGTACACATGCTTGAGTAACCCTTGGGGAGTCGTCAATATGTTCAATAAAGCAAAAGAAACTTGGCGAGAATTTCCACTCACTTTCTGGATATTGGTCATCGCAACGTTCATAGATAGGATCGGCGGGACCCTGATATTCCCGTTTTTCGCCTTGTATGTCACCCAGAAATTTGACGTCGGTATGACGCAAGCCGGAGTGCTGCTTGGCATTTTCTCCGTTTCGGGTTTTCTGGGCAGTATAATAGGGGGCGCGCTGACCGACAAATTTGGGCGGCGTGGAATGGTGCTCTTCGGTCTGATATTCAGCGCTCTGAGCAGTTTGTCCATGGGCGTTGTTGGCGAACTGTCTGTGTTCTATTTGCTGGCTGTTGTCGTTGGATTGCTCTCAAATATCGGCGGCCCTGCGGGTCAAGCAATGGTTGCGGACATACTGCCAGAAGAGAAACAGGCCGAAGGATACGGCATCCTGAGGGTTGCGGGCAACCTTGCGTGGATCATGGGCCCCATGATAGGCGGCTTTTTGGCTGCAACATCCTACTTGCTGTTGTTCATCCTTGATGCAATCACGAGTTTGATTACTGCGCTCATTGTATACAAATTGGTGCCAGAGACAAAACCAGAAGCGCCGGAAGAGCAGCGCCAGGAAACCATCTTTGAAACGTTGGTTGGGTATCGTGTGGTAATGGGCGACAAAGTATACATAGCATTCTTGATCACATCAATGTTGATGTTGATTGTCTATCAGCAAATGTACAACACCCTGTCTGTCTTCTTACGAGATGTTCACGGCGTTTCTACTCAAGGATATGGGTTCATGTTGAGCCTGGATGCAGGAACAGTGGTGTTGTTTCAATTTTGGGTTACCAGGAGAATAAGAAGATATGCGCCGATGTTGATGATGGGAGTTGGAACTGCTTTCTACCTGGTTGGTTTTACGATGTATGGTTTTGTCTCAACCTACATTCTCTTTGTAACTGCGATCTTGCTTATCACGATTGGGGAGATGATCGTTATGCCTGTAGGGCAGGCGTTGGTGGCGCGTCTTGCTCCAAAAGATATGCGCGGGCGTTACATGGCATTTTTCGCCTTATCCTGGACTATCCCTGCGGCGGTGGGGCCCTGGGCCGCTGGCCTGATTATGGATAATTATGACCCCAACTGGGTATGGTACACGGCGGGAATAATCTCAGCGGTTGCCATCACTGGATTTTGCGTCCTTCATCTCGTAACGAGGCCGCGTTTGGCAGAAAGAGAAGCCCAAAGGGAGGCGGAATGAGAAAAGTCACTTTGTCGTTCATACTTCTGGCTATTGTCGTCACTGCCTGCAAGGCATCACCAACACCAATCCCAGCCGAAACGGACTCGTTCGACGCCGTCCGGCCACACATCGAGCGGTTGGTGGCCGAGGGAGAGGTCCCCTCAATGGCCGTGGCCGTCGCCCGCGACGGCGAGATCGTATGGGAGGAAGGGTTCGGTCTGGCCGACCGCGAAAAGAACATCCCCGCCACCGAACACACTATGTACGCCCTGGCCTCGATCTCCAAGCCGCTCACGGCCACAGGTCTGATGATTCTGGTGGAGCGGGGCCTGATCAACCTGGACAGTCCAATCAACGACTACCTCGGCGAGGCCAAGCTCCAGGCCCGCGTCGGTGGCGCGGCGGAGGCCACAGTGCGCCGGGTAGCCAGCCACACTGCTGGCCTGCCGCTCCACTCCCAGCATTTCTACGACGACGAGCCGCACCGCCCGCCGCCGATGGACGAAACCATCCACCGCTACGGCAGCCTGGTCACCGCGCCGGGCGAGCGATACCAGTACTCGAACCTGGGCTACGGTCTCCTGGGCTATGTGATCTCGCGTGTGTCCGGCGAGAGTTATGCAGACTTTATGCGCGAGGAGGTGTTTGCGTCACTGGGGATGGGCTACACGTCGGTGCACGTCGGACCCGGTCTGGAAGAGGGCCAGGCAGTCAAGTACACGCCCGACGGCTTGGTGGTTCCCCCCTACGATTCCGACAGTCCGGGCGCTTCGGCGATCTACAGCAGCGCCCACGACCTCGTCCACTTTGCGATGTCCCATCTCAAGAACGACCTGCCCGACCAGAAGGCCATCATCAGTGACGCCGCCATTGACGCAATGCAGAAACCTAGTCCAGAGACCGGCCCAATGCGGGAATGGGAACGCGAGGGAAGCGGCTATGGCATCGGCTGGTTCATCGGGGTAACGGAAGACGGCCTGCGTGTGATACAGCACAGCGGCGGCACCGTTGGCGTGAGCACCGTCCTCGCCCTGGCGCCGGAAGAGAATCTCGCCGTGGCGGTTCTCTCGAACACCGATAGCCAGTGGCCGGACGCGATACTGATCGAGATCGTATGCACGCTCTTGTCCGGCCGACCGGAAGAATTTCTTCCTCCGGTTAACGCGACGGCCGATGAGCCGCCGTTCGCGCCGGTCCCGGAGCTTGTTGGCTCGTGGGAAGGGCTTGTCCACACCTACGAGGGAGAGGTTCCTCTTGTTTTGGAGATAGGGGAATCTGGCGGCATCTATGCCACGTTGGGTGAGCAGCCTCGTACCCTTCCCTTCGACAGGCTCAAGACGCAGCTTCAGGACGTGAGCTACCAAGATAATCTTCCCCAGTTCCTGAACGCAGGCGGCCCTTTCCTGCGAGGGTGGATGCGGGGCGAACTTGAGACCGCAGACGTGAACCGGGGGCGCCCCTACAAGCTATGGCTTGAGTTAAAGCTCCGGGACAACGTGCTCAACGGCTCGCTGATCGCGTTCTCCCAGAGAGAGATTTACACCGGGCCGCTCGCGCACTGGGTAGAGTTGAGAAAGAGGGCTGGAGAATAGATATGGACATTCGAGAGTACAATCGCATCGCGTGGGACAGAGAAGTTGAACGTGGAAATAGGTGGACCGTTCCGGTCAGTGAAACGGCGATCGCCGCCGCAAGACGAGGACAATGGGAAATCCTCTTGACACCCTCGAAGCCGGTCCCGACGGCGTGGTTCCCTGATTTGGAAGGTCTCGACGTCCTCTGCCTGGCTTCGGGCGGAGGGCAGCAAGGCCCAATTCTGGCTGCGGCAAGAGCAAATGTGACCGTTCTCGATAACTCACCCAAACAGTTGGCGCGGGATCGGTTCGTCGCCGAGCACCACGCGCTCCCCATCGTCACAGTCGAGGGCGATATGGCTGACCTTTCGATGTTCTCCGATCAGAGCTTTGACCTCATCGTCCACCCCGTTTCCAACGTATTCGTTCCCGACGTCCGCCCTGTGTGGAAGGAGGCGTTCCGGGTGTTACGTCGTGGGGGTGTACTGCTAGCCGGTTTCTCGAACCCGGTCACTTATCTATTCGACTACGATCTTGCTGACCGCACCGGCATCCTCCAGGTCAAGTACGTGCTCCGCTATTCCGATTTGACCAGCTTGACCGCAGAGCAAAGGCAGCGGTATATCGAAACAGGGACGCCTCTCGAGTTCAGCCACACGCTGGAGGATCAGATTGGTGGACAACTCGACGCAGGCTTTCTGCTCACCGGTTTCTTCGAGCATGGTTACGGCGGGGAGGAGAACGACCTGCTCACGAACTACATGCCGACTTTCATCGTCACGCGAGCGACAAAGCCGTATCACAAAACACGAGAGGAGGATCTAGCATGACTGAGACAGCTATTCGTATTGAGAACCTCACCCGCGACCTCGAGACAGTGAGAGCCGTGGACGGCCTCTCGCTGGAGGTGCCATCCGGCATCATCTTCGGCTTCCTGGGTCCCAACGGCGCCGGCAAGACCACCACCATCAACCTGCTGCTGGGCCTGCTGGAGCCGACCAGCGGGCGAGCCGAGGTGCTGGGCCTCGATACCCAAACCCAGGGTGACGAAGTCCGCACCCGCACCGGAGCTCTCCTCGAACACCCCGGCCTGTACGAGCAATTGAGCGCCGAGGACAACCTGGAGTTCTACGGTCGGGTCTGGCACATGACGCCAGCCGAACGGCAGGCTCGTATCAAAGAACTGCTCACCCACATGGGCGTGTGGGAGCGACGAAAGGAGCGTGTCGGGACGTGGAGCAAAGGGATGAAGCAGAAACTGGCCCTGGCCAGGGCCATGCTTCACCGTCCGCCCCTGGTCTTCCTGGACGAGCCCACGGCCGGCCTCGACGTGGTGGCTGCGGCGACGGTGCGCGATGATTTGGAGACCCTGGCCACCCGCGAGGGGGTGACGGTCTTCCTGACCACCCACAACATGGCGGAGGCAGAGAGGTTGTGCGCCCAGGTGGCTGTGATCCGTGAAGGCAGCCTGTTGGCGCTTGGCCATCCCGATCAGTTGCGAGCGCGAGCCGGCGGCCCCCGCGCTGAGATATTCGGGCGTGGGTTCAATGATAACGTGCTGAATCTGCTGCGAGCGCGCCCAGAAGTAGTTGCCGCTGGAGTGCAAAACGAGCACTTGGCCATTGACCTGCGCGAAGGTACGGACGTTGCACCATTGGTCAGCCTGATGGTGGGCGCAGGTGTCCAAGTGGAGGAGGTTCGCCAGGGCAAAGCCAGTCTGGAAGAAGGGTTCTTGACATTGATGCAGGAGGAGAGATGATAAACGATATTCTGACCGTGATATGGAAAGAAAGGAAAGGGCTGCTCCGTTACCAGGGCAGTCGAACCAGGGGCGTGTTGGGCCTGCTGATCCCAGTGGCTATGCTGGGCATCTATCTTCCCTTACAAATCGGACGCGCCCTGGTGGAGGGGCCGTGGTCGCTCGTGGCCTCTGTGTTCATCCCTATGATGATGGTGGGGATGATGATTCCCGAATCCTTTGCTGGCGAGCGGGAGCGGCACACGCTGGGTACGCTGTTGGCCAGCCGTCTGCCGGACCGGGCCATCCTGTTCGGCAAGGTCGCCGTGGCAGTGGGTTATGCATGGGGGATGACGCTGACGCTTCTCCTCGTGAGCTTAGTGATGGTAAACGTTACCCACTGGGATGGCCAGGTATTGCTCTACACGCCGATCATAGCTCTAGCCAACGTAGCTTTGAGCCTGCTCTTGGCAAGTCTCGTGGCGGGCCTTGGCGTCCTGATCTCACTGCGATCTGCGACCGTACAAGAGGCTCAGCAGACCCTGATGACTGCTACCCTGTTTCCTCTCGTGCTTCTGCAGATGATACCACTCTTGCTTCTTAACGTGGTGCCGGATGGGAGGGCACGCCTTAAAGAACTAGTGATGGCTGCCAATCCTACACAGATCATTCTCATCGTCCTGGCCGTTCTGGTTGTGTTGGATCTGGGGTTGTTCATGGCAGCCATGTCCCGCTTCAAGCGAGCGCGGTTGATTCTGGATTAAGGATGGCCGAGATTTCGTCTAATACCCCGATAGGGGAATTAGGCGGAAGAATTGCGGCCTAATAACGAGTTGTGCGGCCAAGATATGTAAGGATGAATATGATAATGAAATGGTCTTCTTGGGGTGGCATTGTTGTTGTTCTTGGAAGCGAGTTCTTGATTCGTAGTATCTTTCTCCCCAAGCACGCAAATGAAATCCATGTTAGAAATGCCATTATCATAGAATGGCTGATCCTTTTCCTGCTACTTCTATTTTGGATTCCCAGAGTTGAGAAGAAATCACTAGAAAGCATAGGTTTCGGGAGATTCAAATGGCGTCACTTATGGATGGGAATATTAGTATTCGCATTAGCTACTGTAGCACTTATCATCAGTGGTATTGTATTAGAAGCTAATGGCCTTGAGCCAATAAGGTCGCTTCAGTCAGTTCTCAAAACCTACAGTTTCTTCACGCTCTTTGGTTTATTCCTGACAGGGACAACTCTTGAGGAGATCTTTTACAGAGGTTATCTCATAGAAAGATCGGGTGTTTTGTTGGGTCGTCGATGGCTGGCAGGGCTTGTTTCGTGGATAGCCTTTACATTGGTGCATCTCAAGTTTTTTGGTTTGGGGCCTACAATAGACGTCAGTATTTTATCAGCAGCCCTTGTCTTGCTCTATCTAAAGGAAAAAAGTATTTGGCCATGTATCGTGGCTCATGGAATAAACAATGTGCTTAGCTATTTAGTTTTTCCAATTCTGATGTAGTGATGAAAAAAGGTTTGCCCTGTGATAAGTTCAAGGCCGCACAACCATGTTTGCAGCCGACCTCGCTTCGCTCGGAGCGTACGCGGCGCAAAAAGCCAAGAATGGTTCTAGTGGAAGCCGCGTCAGGAGCCAAAACGCTCGGCTGCTGAAACTCACGTTAGCACGCCTGTCGGAACCTACGGGCACACTGACTTCAAGTGAAAGGATACAGATGAGGACTCTGGTCCTGGGGTTGGCGCTAGGCTTGGTTATCCTGATCCCGCTCATGGTTGCTCAGGAAGCATGGGTCGACGCGCACCCAGTAGAAAAGAACACGGGCCAAACGCAAAAAGCGCGGGGGAAGAGAGATGCTTGACGACATTTTGACTCTGATGTGGAAGGAGCGCAAGACTCTGTTCCGCAACCGGGCCAGCCGCTCCAGGTTGTTGATGCTGCTGCTGACTCCTGTCATGCTGAGCACCGTGATCCCCTACAATTGGGGTCCGGACTGGGTAGAGGAGTTCCCGTCGCTGATCATCGCGGTGGTTGTCCCGGCGTTGCTGGTGGCCGTGATGATCCCCGACTCCTTTGCCGGCGAGCGAGAGCGGCACACCCTGCCGACGCTGCTGTCCAGTCGCCTGCCGGATCGCGCCATCCTGCTCGGCAAGATGATCACGCCGGTCGCCGTGGGATGGGGCGCCGCGCTGCTGTTCGCCCTCCTGAGCCTGGTGATCGTGAACGTAGCGCACGGGGAAGGCGAGTTCCTCTTCTACACACCGCCCATCGCCCTGGGCATCCTGGCGCTAAGCTTCCTCGCAGCAACAATCATGGCCGGGGCTGGGGTGCTCACCTCGCTGCGCGCGGCCACCATGCAGGAGGCATCGCAGAAGCTGATGGTCCTTATCTTCGTGCCGGCCATTGTGGCGCAGGTGGTACCGCTGCTTTTTCGGGCCCAGCTCACCCGCTGGATCAAGGAGGTGGAGGTCAACGGCGCGCAGCTTCTGGCCATCATCGTGGTCGTATTGGCCGTGATAGATGCGGGGTTGTTCGTGGCAGCGATGATCCGCTTCCAGCGAGCGCGGATGTATCTGGACTGAGGGCGACGAAGATAGTAGGCACTCTCAAACAGAAAGGAAGGAAGGAGGACAAGGATCATGAATCACACCAAAGTTCTGAAGCGAGCCTGGCATATAATCTGGCGCTACCGCGCGCTGTGGGTCTTCGGCTTCATCTTGGCGCTGACCGCAGGTGGAGGCGGAGGAGGCGGCAGCAACTGGGCCCAGTACAGTCTTGGAGGCGAAGACTTTTCGGGCAGAGGGCTCCGCCTGGAGAGGATCCCACCAAATATCGGGAGCATACTGCTCGCCATTGGCATCGGGCTGGCGTGCCTGACCGTCATCGTGATCATCGTGGCAGTGATAGCGCGCTACGTGGCGGCCACAGCTCTGATACGGATGGTGGACCATCACGAGGAGACAGGCCAGAAACGCAGCATACGCCAGGGGTTCCGCATGGGCTGATCGCGTAGCGCATTTCGTCTCTTCCTGATCAAACTGGTGGTCAGTCTGCCAACAGCCGTGGCGTTTATTCTGCTGTTCACACTGGCGCTTGCCCCCCTGCTGCTGTGGGCGACGGATGTCGAGGCCGCCGGGGTGATCGGCACAGTGATCACCGTTGGCCTGTTCATCCTCATCATCCTACTGGCCATCGTCGTCGCCGTGGTGCTCTCAGTGTCAACGAAGTTCTTCTGGCGGGCATGCGTGCTGGAGGAGTTGGGAGTGACCGCAGCAATCCGCCAGGGCTACGCTATGGTGAGGCACAACCTGAAGGACGTAGGCCTCATGTGGCTGATCACGGTCGGCCTGCGCATCGGCTGGATGATCTTGACGATCCCCGTTGTGCTCTTGCTGCTCGTGGTTAGCGGAGCGCTGGGAGGGCTGTTGGCGCTCTTGGCCGGCGGGCTGACCGGGCTGGCCTTTGAGGGCGCGGCGCCGTGGATCGTGGGAGGTGTGGTG
>Ga0209979_1001791_pt1 | contig 22262 bp, 21 predicted proteins | sample AnhtaG_FD_183114 | JGI IMG/M metagenome (GOLD analysis project Ga0209979, IMG submission 183114) | Deep subsurface microbial communities from Anholt, Denmark to uncover new lineages of life (NeLLi) - Anholt_01485 metaG (SPAdes) (version 2) | ecosystem: Environmental > Aquatic > Marine > Oceanic...
ATTCGGCGTGTTTTCTCCGATTTGGCACGCTGGTTGCTCTGCAGTAAAACAAAACTTTAAACAAAGGAGATAGTAGAATGAAACAACTAACAGTGTCAATGGCGATTGTCACCGTGCTCACAGTCGGATCTTTGGCGTTTGCACAGATGATAGGTGGTGGTCATGGTCAATCGATGATGCAATCCCCCGACTCGGCCGGACAGTCCGGTAAGATGGGCATGATGGGGAACACGGGCATGATGGAAAACATGTCCGGTCACTGCAAAATGATGTCACAGGATTTCGACAACCTGGGAAAACACCTTGACAAAATGATGAAGATGGATGACATTGCAATGCTTAAAGCGGAGATGAAGAATCATCATGAGATGATGCAATCGATGCATGAGCGTATGTCCAAACACATGGATATGTGCCAGCACATGATGTCTATGAGCGAATCAGGTGACATGCACGGAGGTATGATGGATAAACAGGCTGTAAACTCGCCGGACACCAGCGAGCATAGTTGTCAGCGCTAATTTAGTTCAACACCGTGGCGGCCGTCGGTGTTCTGTCTCATGACACCGTACAGGGAGGGTCGCCCCAACCAGAAAAGGAAGAGAGGTAAGAAATGCAAGGGACAAATTATGGCTTCAGAGTTGAGCTTCCTTTGACATTCGATCAGGCAGTCGAAAAAACAGTCAGCGCGTTGAAAGAACAAGGCTTCGGGGTTCTAACGGAGATCAATGTCAGGGAGACGCTCAAGCAGAAACTGGACGTGGACTTCAAGAGATACACAATCCTTGGCGCTTGCAATCCACCGCTGGCTCATCAGGCTCTGCAAACTGAAGAGGAGATCGGACTTCTGCTGCCGTGCAACGTCATCGTTTATGAAATCAATAGCAGTTCTTCCCGTATAGCGGCTATCGACCCGGTGAAAGCCATGTCGGTTGTCGGAAATGATCGGCTGGAGTCGATTGCAGACCAGGTGAAAGAGAAACTCACCGCTGTCCTGTCACTCCTGGAGCAAGCGGCGGTAACAGAAAGTAGGTGATTGTAATGATGATACATGGAATTGGAGGTTGGTGGATGGTCCTGGTGTGGCTGGGCCTTATTGTAGCAACGGTTTTCTTGGTAAAATCGCTCCTCGGCGGAAAAGAACCGAGAAATGCTGACTCGTCGCCATTGGAAGTGTTGAAAACCAGGTACGCTTCCGGTGAAATCTCCAGGGAAGAGTTTGAGACAAAGAAGAAGGATATCACTTCCCGATGATGAGTTGGAGTAAAAAACTCTCACTGATATGTGAGAAAAGGAACGAACCGTTCTCTCGAAAACGGTTGTTTCCAGGAGTAGGCTGAAATGCAACACCATGATCCGGTATGTGGAATGACAGTTAAGGCCGATACCCCCCACACGTTCGATCACGACGGAGAACGATACATGTTCTGTTCCGAACATTGCCTCACTAAGTTCCGCACTGAACCGGGCAAGTATCTGAATGTGAGCAACACAGACCTGGTCTGCGGCATGACCGTTGATCCGGGCAGCTCGTACCAAGTTGACTACCGTGGAACGCAGTACCATTTCTGCAGCGCCGGTTGCCGGGAGCGATTTACCAACAACCCGGAGCAGTACCTTCACGCTGCCAAAGCGCCTTCAAATGCCTCTGTACCATCTCACGCTCACGCTTCGCATAAGGCTACGGAACAACTACACCCGAAACACTCGGAAGTGAAACCTGAGGAATCGAGGAGTTGTCAGGAATGTGAGTCGATCGCGGGAGGTGCCCTCGATGCCAACCGGGATGTGGGGATCGTGTATACGTGTCCGATGCACCCCGAAATAGAACGGTCGGAACCGGGGACCTGTCCCAAGTGCGGTATGGCTCTTGAACCTAGGTCAGTAATTACTGAAGAAGAAGAGAATCCGGAATTAACTAATATGACGCACAGGTTTTGGGTCAGCGCTTTTATCTCGGTGCCTCTTCTCCTGATCGCAATGGGGGGATTGCTGCCATCGATCCATTCTCTATTTGAGAATTTCGCTTCGGCACGTACCCTCACATTTGCAGAATTGATTTTGGCCACACCGGTGGTGCTTTGGGGCGGTTGGCCATTCTTTGTCCGAGGCTGGCAATCCATTGTCAATAGAAGCCCGAATATGTTCACCTTGATCGGTCTGGGGGTTGCGGTCGCTTATCTATATAGTCTTATTGCAGCACTTCTTCCGGAAATCTTTCCTCCTTCATTCAGGGACCCTTCCGGAGTAGTCGCTGTCTACTTTGAAGCGGCTGCCGTTATCGTAACTCTTGTCTTGCTCGGTCAGGTGCTTGAACTGCGGGCGCGAACCCGTACCGGCGCGGCGATCAAAGCCCTTCTGGGGTTGACTCCAAAGACGGCCCGCCGAGTGAACTCAGATGGGTCTGAAGAAGACATTCCGCTCGATCATGTGATGGCGGGAGATCTGCTTCGTGTCCGCCCTGGAGAGAAAATCCCTGTCGACGGGGTAGTAACTGAGGGCTCTAGCGCTGTGGATGAGTCGATGATCACTGGTGAACCTATACCGATTGAGAAGACACACGGCGATAAGGTCATTGGAGCAACAATTAATGGTACCGGTTCCATTGTCATGCGGGCTGAAAAGGTTGGCTCTGACACGCTTCTGTCTCAAATCGTCCAGATGGTAGCTGAAGCACAGCGCAGCCGGGCGCCGATTCAGAAGCTGGCTGATACGGTGGCAGCCTACTTTGTCCCGGCTGTGATTCTGTCAGCCATACTAACGTTTGTCATTTGGAGTCTACTCGGTCCGGACCCAAAGTTCACCTACGCTATCATAAATGCGGTAGCAGTGCTTATCATTGCCTGCCCATGCGCTTTGGGTTTGGCCACACCGATGTCAATTATGGTTGCCACCGGTAAGGGAGCTACAGTCGGTGTTCTGTTTAAGAATGCCGAGGCAATCGAGGTTCTGAGAAAGGTTAATGCGCTGGTAGTTGACAAGACCGGAACTCTCACTGTGGGCAAGCCGAAGCTCGTGGGCATCCATGCCCAACATCCGTGGGAGGCTGACACGTTGTTGCGGTTTGCGGCAACCCTTGAGCGCAACAGCGAACATCCGCTGGCTGCAGCTATCGTCGAAGGGGCAACTGAGCGTAGCCTCGATCTGGCACAAGTGCACAACTTCGAGTCGATCACCGGTAAAGGCGTGACAGGCACAGTTGATGATCACGCCGTCGCTCTGGGCAATCTTTCCCTGATGGATCAACTTCAAGTTGGTTCAGAAGCATTTGTCCAAAAAGCGGAGCAAATGCGCAATACAGGTCAGACCGTCATGTTCGTTGCCGTTGATGGTCAGGCGGCGGGGCTTCTCGGTGTCGCCGATCCGATTAAGGAAACTACGGAAGAAGCGATTGCATCACTGCACAAAGAAGGTATCAGAATTGTCATGCTTACCGGTGATAGCCAAACTACAGCCAATGTTGTGGCGTCCCAGCTCGGTATCGACGACATCGTTGCCGAGGTCCTGCCGAACCAAAAAGCAGAGGCAGTAAAGAAACTACAAAGCGAAGGCCAAGTAGTGGCAATGGCAGGCGACGGCATCAATGACGCTCCGGCCCTTGCCCAAGCGGACGTAGGGATCGCCATGGGCACTGGCACCGATGTCGCTATGGAGAGCGCGAGTGTAACACTTGTGAAGGGTGATCTGCGCGGTATCGTACGGGCCAGGATACTGAGTCGGCTGACTATGCATAATATCAAGCAAAATCTGTTCTTAGCCTTTGTTTATAATTCACTGGGTGTACCCATAGCCGCCGGAGCGCTCTATCCATTCCTTGGAATACTGCTCAGCCCCATTTTTGCTGCCGCCGCGATGAGCTTCAGTTCCGTCTCCGTTATTAGCAATGCCTTGCGACTTCGTCGAGCGAAAACATATCAATAAGGCACCAGAAATCGGTCAAGGCTGGGGGAGGCTGTGACAAAAGAATGGTTTTTGACGGCACACGTTTCCGAAAGCGTCATTGCGAGGAGCGGAGCGACGTGGCAATCTCGTGCGGTGGAGACAGTTACACAATCGAGATCGCCAAGCTCCCTTCGGTCGCTCGCGAAGACGGGAACTTTTGGGACAACCTCGTTCCCTTGATATCCCGACTCTCATAGCATCGGCAGGTACTTTTCCTGCTCGAACTGGCTGACGTGCAGACGGTAGCGGTCCCACTCGATTTTCTTGTTTTCGATCAGCTTGTCGAAAATGTGGTCACCAAGAGTCTCGCGGGCCAACTCGGAGCCTACCAGTTCTTTTACAGCGTTCTCAAGCGAGTTAGGCAGAGTGTCAATTTTGAGGGAGATTTTCTTCTCTTCGGACATAAGGAAGATGTTTTCCTCGATCGGCTCGCCCAGTTGGTAGGAATTCTCAATGCCTTTCAGGCCTGCGGCCAGTATGCAGGCAAAGGCAAGGTAGGGATTGGTGGCGGGATCGGGTGAACGCAGCTCGATACGGGTGGCTCCTTCCTTGCCGGGGCGGTACATCGGCACCCGCACCATGCTCGAGCGGTTGCGCCGCCCCCAGCTTATGTAGACCGGCGCTTCATAATCCGGTACCAGCCGCTTGTAGGAGTTGACCCACTGATTCAAAACCAGGGTGATTTCCTTGATGTGGGTCAGGATACCCGCCGTAAACTGCCGAGCCATGGTGGAAAGATTGTATTCGCCCTTGGGGTCAAAAAACAGGTTGCGCTCTCCTTCGAAAAGCGACATATGACAATGCATGCCGCTGCCGTTGATACCGTAAATCGGCTTGGGCATGAAGGTAGCGTATATCTCGTTGTGCATAGCCACCTGTTTAACGATGAAGCGATAGACCTGCACAAAGTCGGCCATGACCAGGGCCTCTTGATACTTGAGGTCGATTTCGTGCTGGCTGGGGGCCACCTCGTGATGGGAGCACTCAACGGGAATGTCGATCGCCTCAAGGGCGTTCACCGCAGCCTTGCGGACCTCGGCGCCGATGTCTACCGAGCCGTAGTCAAAATAACCGTCCTGGTCGAGAGGGTTTGGTTCCTGTTCATTTTCGAAATAGAAATACTCAATCTCAGGACCAACGTAGAAAGTCCAGCCCTTATCCTGAAGCTTGGCCAGGTTACGCTTCAACACCCACCGGGGGTCGCCTTCATAGGGCGTGCCGTCAGGGTAGGTGATGTCGCAGAACATCATCGCTACTTTCTCGCCGGATATCTCCCACGGGATTATGCGGAAAGTGAGCGGATCCGGCACCGCCATCAGGTCGGACTCTTCAATGCGGGCAAACCCCTCGACTGAGGAGCCGTCAAACCCCTGCCCTTCGTCGAGCACTTGCTCTATTTCGGAACGGGTGATGGACATCCCCTTGATTTTGCCTAAAATGTCAGTGAAGCAGAGCCTGATATAACGGACTCCGGCTTCGTCAATAAGCCTCAACACATCTTCTCTGGTCTTTGTCATGGTCTAACTCCTGTCATCTGTCGATACGGTTGCCCATATGGGGGCGGCTAAAAAGCTAAGGTAATCGGATTGCCGCTCAGAACAACCAAAAACAAAAAAGTCAAGTAGGTCGGAACCCGTGCGGTTCCGACATCTTCTCTTAACAGTCTGTAGCGGGAAGCAGGCAACGCGGCACTAAGTTCCCCAACGAAACACGCGAAAAAAAAACCTTGATGTGGAAGGGAAAGTCAATATATTATAACCGATAGGGATTAATTATGCAGGAAGTAGGTATCTTTGTGGTTTATCGAAGCCTTGGCTGCTAAATTCACCGGCGTCTTATACGATCAGGAAACGGAAATCCTGCATCTTATGCGGGTCAATCTAATCATTGTTAGTCGATAAAAAGGAGAAATCGTGGCAATTGAATCACCTTTGTTTCAAAGCTCGATGGAACTTCTTGGACATTCGTTTTCTCATTTCAATGCGTCTGAGGAGTTAGATAGGAAACTGGTTATTTTGCACTTGGCAAATGCAGTGGAACTTATTCTTAAAGACTTGGTATTGGATTCAGGTGAATCAATTTATAAAGGCCCCAAAGAAACCATAACCATACATGGCTGCTTCAAGTCACTTCAAGAAAAGGACGTCCACATACCATTTTTAAACAAAATCGAATTGCTGATTGATGAGAGAAATGCTCTCCAGCATAGGTTCGGGTCACCGAACAAACTGACTACGATTTTTTACATGAACATTGCGCAAGAATTCTTTAAAGAAGTTCTGAAACATCATTATGATCAAATTTATGATGAAGTCATCACTCAATTCGCCGATGAGAAAGAATTAATTGCATATAAAATGAGAGAACCAACTGACGATACTGAGTTGGAAAACTTGAAAAAGTTATCCAAAGTTCATTCTCTTGGGGCGTTACTATCAGCCATGACATATCTTGAAAAGCTAACAATCGCCTTTGGTAAGAAAATTGGCTTAGAAGAGGAACTTAGAAGACGTCCACCTTGGCATATGATTTCACCAAGATTCCTAGAGAGATTCGACGTGATGGTACCAGAGGAACTTGGCAGAAAATTGGACGAAACAAGGCAGTTAAGAAATATGGCAGCCCATGGAAGAAGTGAACCATCAAAAGCAGATGTATCAAAAGCAATTGATTCAATCGAAGAATTTGAACGATTTCTTTCTGAGGTTAATATAGAAGCAACCAAAGCCATAGTAAGCGAATATCTGATTGAAAGGGAAAAAGAAAGGGAACAGAGGCGATTAGAATTTGAGGGAAAAAATGGCTAACAAGGCAAATCCAGTCAAGTAGGTCGGAACCCGTGTGGTTCCGACATCTTCTCTGAAGCAGGTGTTAAAACCTCCGCGCCTATTCCAGCTTCAGGTTTATCTCCCTATGGCTTAGGGTAAACTGGCGGTACATCACGCCCGCCATGTCGAATATCCGTCGTGCCGCTACGAAAATGTCTTCGTCATAGTGCTTGTTCGATAGATAGACGACCTCCTTAATACCAACCTGCACCATCAATTTGGCGCATTCGTTACAGGGGAAAAACGAGACGTACAGAGTAGCGCCGTCCAGTTCCGGTTTATTGGAGGCGTTGCTGATGGCGTTCATTTCGGCGTGGCAGACGTAGGGATATTTGGTGTTGAGATACCCTCCTTCTCGATCCCACGGTAGCTCGTCGTCGGAGCAGCCGGTCGGGAAGCCATTGTACCCGATGCCGATAATCCGTTTCTTGCTGTTGACAATACAGGCTCCCACTTGTGTGTTGGGGTCTTTGGAGCGCTTGGCCGAAAGCTGGGCAATAGCCATGAAGTACTCTTCCCAGCTCAGGTAGTCAGTCCGTTTGGTAACCATGCCGAGAGTGATTATACATGATTGGGAGCGGTTAGGAAAGAGAAATTACGCTGGGTGCCCCACCCGCCTTTGACGGGCTGTGGGATAAGATATTATCCGCGCCGGAAGGAAACCCACCCCAAGGTGTGAGCCACCCGGCGCACTTTCCCGTTAAGTGATGGATCTGTTTGTAGCGGTTTCCGGGGCATCGTTTGGCATCGTTCTTTCAAAATCGCCGGAGGCTGTAATCCGACTGATAGAGCGATTTCGCTACTATTTTACTTTCCTTTCTGAGAAAATGGGTTAAATTACATATAAAATGACGTGTACACTTCAGCTACACTCGTATGCCACAAAGCGTACAAAGCTGCTAAGCTTAAGTTGAGAATGTCGAAAATCGTTAACATAGGGTATTACAAGCTTAGGAGATTGTTGTGAAGAGATTATTATTAACGGCCTTAATGATCCTGGCATCGGTCGGCCTTGTGTCAATCGCTTTGGCCGGGCAAACGGTCAAGCTCGCGGATACCCCGACCGGCGTTGTCCTCACCGATCAGGGACGCGAGGGCGTCCTTTTGGAAATCGGCATTGGTGAACTCCTGTTCAATGAAGTAGAAACCTCAGAAGGGGTATTCATACTGCTTAGCTTCAGGGGGTGCACGCGCTCGCACAATATCGGCGAGCCGAACCTGCCGATGGTAAATCGACTACTGTCAATCCCATTTGGCTGCGAGCTGAAAGTGGATGTGCTGAGTTTCGAGGTCGAGGAGATTTCGCTGACTGATCTGAACCTGACCCAGCCGCTTCTGCCGGTGCAGCCGTCGATTTCAAAGTCCGACGATCCCGCTTCGGTCCCCTTCGAGTACGACCAGAGCATCTACCAACGCAGCGGGTATTACAGCCTGCCGCTTGCGGAAGGGCGTGTGCTGGGGACAATGCGTTCCCTGCACGTGGGATTGGTATCAGTAGCCCCGGTAGAGTACAACCCTACGCAGAATGTGATCAGGGTTTACAAGAGCCTGACCGTTAGAGTCAGCTACGAGCACCCTGACTGGGCGAAAACGGAAACGGTATGGGAGCAGCACTACTCGCCATTTTTCGAGCCGGTATACGAGCGCATTGCCAATTATGCCCAGCAGTCGGCCGAAGACCGTGACGACCTGGTTATCTATCCGGTCAAATATCTCATCATTTCCGACCGGATGTTTGAGGCTCAGTTGCAGCCGTTTATCGAGTGGAAGACCAGGAAGGGGTTTACGGTTATCATAGCCTATACCGATTCGATCGGCTTCACTACCAGCGCCATAAAGAACTATATTCAGAGCGTCTACGACGACGGTACAGTCGAAGATCCGGCCCCGTCGTTTGTCCTCCTTGTGGGCGATGCTCAGCAGATACCGCCGTACAACTATGGCGCACACATTTCTGACCTCTACTTCTGCGAGTTCACTGGCGACAACTTCCCGGAGATCTACTATGGACGCTTCTCCGCGCAGAACACCTCGGATCTGCAACCGCAGATTGATAAAACGCTGGAATACGAACAGTACACCATGCCTGATCCCAGTTACCTGGGAGAAGTAACGCTCATTTCGGGTGTCGATTATTGGAATGCCGAGACATACGGCAACGGGCAGATCAACTATGGCACTAATCTCTATTTTAACGTTGCGCACGGTATCGACCCGCACGTATGGCTCTACCCAGCTTCGGACGCTCCGGGCGCTTCAGGGGCCATCATTCAGACCGTTGACGACGGTATCGGGTTTATCAATTACACCGCCCACTGCAGCCACTATGGCTTTGGCGACCCTTCGTTCACCACTACGGATATCAATAATCTAACCAACGCTCACAAGTATCTGCTCGGCATCGGTAATTGCTGTCTGTCAAATACGTTTGGCACCGATTATGGCTCCCCGTGCTTCGGCGAGGTCTGGCTTCAGGCTCAGGACAAAGGCGGCGTCGGTTATATCGGCGGTAGCAACAGCACCTACTGGGATGAAGACTACTGGTGGGGTGTCGGTTACGGCCCGGTGATCGCTTCCGGTCCCCCCTATGAACAAACCGGCCTGGGCGCCTACGATGGTATTTTCCACGACCATGGGGAACCGGTCTCACAACACTACATCACTAACGACGCTATCATCTACTGCGGCAATCTGGCTGTTACCGAATCCGGTAGCTACCTGGATTACTACTACTGGCAGATTTACCACCTGATGGGGGATCCGTCGGTGATGACTTACATGGGGGTGCCATCGGTTAACAATGTCAGTCATCCCAACGTTATTCTCATGATAGACACTTCTGTGACGGTGCAGGCCGATCCTGGTTCCTACGTTGGTATCTCCATTGACGGAGTTTTGCACGGTGCGGCTTACGTCGACCAGTCCGGTTCAGTCAATGTCCTCATCACGCCTCTTGGAGAACCCGGCGTTGCAGACATAGTTGTCACGGCTCAGAACCGTGAGCCGTACGTTTCTACCATCCAGATCATCACACCCGAAGGACCATACCTGGTATACGACGGCAACGAAGTCAATGACACGGCCGGTAATAACAACGGTTTGATCGAGAGCGGAGAAAGCATCCTTCTGGGAATCCAATTGAAGAATATCGGCTTCTACACCTGCTACAACGTGCAGGTCACGCTGACAACCGAGGATAGCTTTATCACGATCACTGATGATTTCGAAAGCTATGGGTCCATTGCAGGCGATAACGGTACGGGCTTCGTTGCCGATGGGTTCGCTTTTGATGTTTATGTTTTCTGCCCAATGGGTCATCTGATAACATTTGAGTTGGCCGTCAGCGGCGATGGCGAATACGTCACAACGCTACCATTTGAGATAATGGTAGGCGAGCGGACAGTGGTCTTTGCGGACGATTTTTCTTTCGACCAAGGCTGGAGCGGCCTGGGCGGATCAGGAGAATGGACAATCGGCCCGGCCACCGGCGGCACCGGCGGCGACAGCTTCGGTGGTCCCGACCCGGATGTCGATCACACCCCGACAGGCGATAACGGAGTGCTCGGTAATGACCTCACCCCCGGCTATGGTGGTGATTATAATCCGAACCTTAGTACCACTTACTGGGTCACCTCACCGATCATTAATTGCTCCCATAATACTGGAGTGATCATGAAGTTCTACCACTGGCTCGGCGTTGATTTACCCAGTTCCGACCAAGCCTTTCTGGAAGTCTACGACGGCACAAGCTGGGTAACACTGTTTAAAAACAATGACGCCATTGACGAGTCTTCCTGGACTGAGGAAGAATATGACCTTTCCACTTATGCCGACGAAAATCCTGACTTCCAGATCCGCTTTGGGATCGGACCAACCAACGCTGTCTATGAGTACTGTGGCTGGAACATCGACGACATTTCGCTGAAAGGATACGCGCTGCTGTACTTCTGCGGTGACATCGATGGTAACAGCGAAGGTCCCAATGTGGCTGACCTGATCTATCTGGTTGACTACATATTCCGCGGCGGGCCACCCCCGCCAGTCATGGAAACAGCCAACGTTGACGGCGAAGGTGGGATAAATGTCGTCGATGTGATTTATTTAGTTGTTTACATGTTTGAGGGGGGACCAGAGCTAGTGTGCCAGTAGATCAGAGGCTTTATGAAGCTGTGCAAAAAGATTTTTATCGTTATGTCGTGCACCTCAGTGAAAAGTTCAGAATTCTGACTTATGAGACAGCCTCGGGACGTACGCCGACCACGGAATATATTGAACCAACTGCCATGGTTGGATGGGTAACAAATCTCCAACTTAGCGGCAATACACTTGGCTTCTTAAGGCGCGAAAGCCTCGTTGAGCAAAGCTTTGGCACGGAGTAGCCGTCATATAAGATGCCGCGACGGATGCTCAGAAACCGTATATCTCCCCATACTTGGCGTTCATGTAATCAATCAGCGGCCGGGAGTCCAGCGGCTTGCCGGTCACTTTCTCACACAGTTTGTTGGCGCGGTAGCGCATCCCCTGCTGGTGTATATTGGCGCGCAGCCACTCCAGCAGATCCCGAAACTGGCCGTTCTCGAATTGTGTCTCCAGGTCCGGTATGTCCTGTTTGGCCTTGGTGAAAAACTGCGCCGAGTAAAGATTCCCCAGCGTGTAAGTGGGAAAGTAGCCGAACAGCCCGGCTGACCAGTGGACGTCCTGCAGACAGCCGTTGGCATCCTTATCGACTTCGATGCCGAAGTACTTCTTAAACCGGCTGTTCCATTCACCTGCGGCATCGGCGGGCTTGAGGTCGCCGGTGAGCAGGGCGCGTTCCAACTCGAAACGAAGCAGGATATGCAGGTTGTAAGTGGCCTCGTCCGCCTCGACGCGGATGTACGACGGTCGCACGTCGTTGATAGCGGCATAGAAATCGTCCAGGGTCACGCCCTCGAGGGATTTGAGGAACAACCGCTGAGCCTGCGGGAAAAAGTACTTCCAGAAGGCTTTGGAGCGGCCAACCTGGTTTTCCCACATCCGCGACTGTGATTCATGAATGCCCAGCGATACTGACTCCCCCATCGGCATCCCGAAATGCTCCTTCTTTTCCAGACCCATCTCATACATGCCGTGGCCGGCCTCGTGCATGGTGCCGAATAGGGCGTCATTGAGGCGGTTGGGGTTGTAGCGGGTGAGGATGCGGGTGTCACCGGGGCCGATACCGGTACAGAAGGGGTGCGTGGTGATATCGAGACGACCGGAGCTGAAATCGAACCCGATCGCCGCCGCCACCGCCTCGCCGAATATCCGCTGCCGTTCGACATCATATTCCCGCCCGACAATCGAAACGTCCGGTTTTTTCGGGGCGTTCTTGATTTTGTTCAGCAGATCGACCAGTTCACCCCTGAGATTCTCAAAGACCTTGACAATATCATCAACCGTAGCTCCCGGCTCGTAATCATCGAGCAGGGCGTTATACGGCTCGCCTTCGTAACCGTAGGCGTCGGCTTTCTGGCGGCTGAGGTCGAGGATTTTCTCCAGCCAGGGAAGGAACCGCTTAAAATCCGATTCCCGGCGCGCGGCGGCCCATTCTTCCTGCGCCAAAGCGGTGGTCTTGGTAATTTCCTCCACCAGTTCTTTGGGGAGCTTGGTCAACTTGTCATACATGTACCGCAGCTCACGGATATTGGCCGCCTCCGGGGATTCCGGGTCTTTCACCAGGTCCGACTGCTCAACCTCGGACAGCAGCTCGTTGGTTTTCGGGTCGGTGAACATCTCGTGCGTCATGCGGGCAAGCAGCCCCAGTTGATCGGCGCGGAACGGGGTACCGGCGGGTGGCATGTAAGTATGCTGATCCCAGTAGAGGACGGAGGCGGTCGATCCCAGCACAGAGATTTCCTTACATCGCTTTACCAGTTCGTCGTACGTGGCTTGTGGCGTCATCTTTTCACTCCTTGGCGTTGCCCGCTCAGTTGGAGACGAAGCCATTCCCTGAGCCGGCTTTTTTGCTTGCAAATCTTTGACTTCGCCGACAAAGGTATACAAATTCTTTTGGAAACGCAACCTGCCCTGCAGTGACTCCAATTTATTTGCTTGAATATCTTCCGTTATTTCCGGTAATTTGTGTAGAAACGTTACTTTAGCCAAAGTAGGTCGGGTTCCATGTGAACCCGACAATTAAAAGGAGAAAACAATGCTCGTTACAACCACCCCAAATATCGAAGGCAGCCGCATCAGCAAGTATTACGGTCTGGTCAGCGGCGAGGCGATTATGGGCGCCAATATCTTCAAGGACATCTTTGCCAGTATCCGCGACATTGTCGGCGGTCGCTCCGGCGCCTACGAGAAGGAACTGCGCCTGGCCAAGGACACCGCTATCCAGGAAATGTGCCAGCAGGCGGAGGCGATGGGAGCCAACGCTGTGATCGCTGTTGACCTTGACTACGAGACAATCGGCTCCAGCAGCGGCAACATGCTCATGGTCACCGCCAGCGGCACAGCCGTGAAGGTGGAGGGATGAGACTCTGGTGTTGGGTGGCAACCCCAAACTTGTTTGGGGTTGAATCAAAAGGCAGAATTGTAGGGCAGAAGCCCCAGTGCTTCTGCCTATCAAAGGGTTGGCAGAACCGCTTTGGGTTCTACCCTACATACCCATTGGCAGGATGGTGGTGGCTATGACAGAAATATCACCAACAAGGGGTACGCTTTTGAAAGTAATTGATTATATTCATAATAACCCGGTAAGGAAGGGATTGGTACATTCACCCGACGATTGGAGGTGGTCGAGTTTTGGAGATTGGCATAACGTGAGGCAAGGCCCCATTTTGATTGACAGGGATGGTATTCCACTGTTATGATACCACCCCCAAACAAGTTTGAGGGTGCCACCCACGGTAATAGTAGGAGGTAAAGCATGAATTTAAACGATTTGTCTCAGCCGAGCTTTTGGGCTGCCTTGGTCAGCGAAAAAAGCTCTAAAATCCCGCTTGTCGTTGTACTTCCAAGCGGAAGATGCCGTCTGGCAACCAGCGGTCATCTGGCTTTGATAAGTGATGCTCTTCATACTCATGAAATAGTTATAGCCATTGACGATTTGGGACGAAAGGGTGGAACCGCTGGTGTAGAAGTGCATAGTATGCTTGATATAGATTACTATGATTTTCTTGCAGAGTATAGAGCGACAGATGGTAATCCTGATCAATCTCTTTTTGGCTTCTATGACTTTAATGTTGTCGACGCCAATTTACTTCTGCTGGCTACAGCAGATATAAACGTAGTAACAAAGCTCGTGCTCGAGGAATGTAAATCCGAGGAAAACTACGGAGTCGGCTTCAAGAAACCATATGAATCATGCATGATAGTCGGTGCTACAGGAAAGACTTATGCCGTAACTGCCTATCCGAATGTAGGAGTCCTAGCGATGTATCCTGTCCCTTGGATAAATGAGGGGTCGCGAGTGGTGTTGCTTTGTGGCGGCGTATTGGCTCCCGGTACTTTGGGTGCAAATGTTCTGCTGCAACAATACCTTTCAGGTAACGGAGATGGCAATAATCGTGCTAACCAAGATTTGCCTGTCAAAATTGTCAGTGCTTATGTACGAGATTATAGACATGTAAGTTTACTTCCTACTGCGGAGTGCATACCTAACCACGAGCTGCGGAATATTAGAACCGAGATAGTAATACATGAATGAGGGTTATCATGGAAATCATAAGTATTGGAATAGGTGCGATTGGCTTGATTCTAGCCCTTTACCAAACATTAAAGACACGTAAAGTAAAACAGCTCGTTAAGGATTGGGGGAGTGACATATGTGAAAAGCTCGCACATGCGCAAGAATCATCCGCGAAGTTCCATCAACATATCAAAACAAAGGATACTGTCTCCTGGGGCCAAGCAAGAGCCGATATCGAATTCGCAGTAGAAGAACAAACAATGCGATTAGCAGACGCATTAGAATCAATGAAGAAACTGCTATACCATATAGTTGGAGAAAACATATATGTCTGAGAAGAATAAAAGGGATCCGGTGGAGGAATCGAGTTGGGAAGTGCTACAAGCCAGAAAGCTTTCCACCGATCCCAGCAAGTTAACACAATTTTGGGATGCTAGATGGAAAGAGCAGTACGCAGACATTTTAGATGAAGTTCCGGAGTTTGGTAGACATGGCGTCATTGCCGAATGCTTAAATCGTTTAGTTGAATCAGGGAGTATCTTGGACGTTGGTTGTGGTACGGGCATTATAGCCCAACTGATTGACCGAAACTCTATGAGTTACATTGGAATTGACATATCTGAAATACCATTGGGTAAGGCAAGATTACACCCAAAACGCAATTGGGCACAGTTTATTCAAGTACCTGTTGAGGAGTACAATCCGAATGCAAAATTCGAAGCAATTGTCCTTAATGAAGTGCTTTATTACCTTAACCAAGATGTGACCTTACATCGTTTCAAAGAATGGTTAAAAAACCCCGGCATACTGATAATATCGGCATTCGATTTTCCAGAAGGCAGGGAAGCACTTGAAAAATCAGCAGCAAAACTAAAGGTGCTAGCTGAACTGAACATTGAAAACAAGATTCAAAAACTAAGATGGAACATTCTTGTTGGACAGTAAAGCCACCCTAAGATACATTAGTTCGTAATCAGTTTTGTTTCTTTGGGATCACCTTATTGCATCCATACTGGTTCATAAACATGCAAGAGAAGCGGATTGCTTGATTACTCAAGGCATTATATATTCTGTAGTAGGTTGTCAAAGGACTATTGTTGGCTCGCGCTCGAAACAAACAAGCAGGCACCCTGCTGGACAAAGAATTCAAGGTCTTAGACCACGGGTTTGTTCGGCTGGTCGACTATATGGGCAGTGATGCCGCCATTGTCCAGGCGGCGCGGGTCAGCTATGGCGAGGGGACGAAAAAAGTCTCCGAAGACCGAGCCCTGATCCGCTACCTCATGCGGCGCCGGCATACCTCCCCCTTTGAGATGGTCGAGTTTAAGTTTCACGTCAAGCTACCCATTTTTGTCGCCCGGCAGTGGATACGGCACCGCACGGCCAATGTCAACGAGTACTCCGGCCGCTACTCCGTCATGAAAGAGGAGTTTTATATTCCCGAGGCAAAGGACATCCGCTTCCAGTCGACTGTCAACAAGCAGAGCCGCTCCGAGGAAGAAGTGCCAGATGAGCTGAAGCAGCGCTTCATTGAATTCTTGCAGAAAACGCATGCTGCCTCCTACGAAGAATACCAGCGCTTGATCGATGAAGGTCTTGCCCGAGAGCTGGCGCGGATCGGCCTTCCCCTGTCGCTGTACACTGAGTGGTACTGGAAGATCGACCTGCACAACCTATTCCATTTCTTGCGGTTACGCCTGGACCCTCACGCTCAACTTGAGATTCGTCAGTACGCCCATGTCATGGCGGATATGGTCAAAGTCGTCTGCCCGCTGGCGTACGAGGCCTTCATGGATTACTCCTTCAACGCCCTCTCCTTTTCCGGCCCCGAACTGAAGGTGCTCAAAGCACATTTATCTGACTTATCTTTGACAAAGGAAGATCTAGTTGCCCACGGCCTCTCCAAGCGTGAAGCAGACGAACTTCTTGAAAAGCTGGAAAAGATCAAGCGGCTGTGACAGGAGCAGAGAGCAAAAAACTGCCGGGGTTTTAACCTGCCGGGACATCTCTTTGCACGGCGGTTTTTTTGTCGTACATTCCACGTATGAATAAATTACGGCTCATATTGGTATTACTCGTGTTATCTTTCGGCGGTCCGATGGCACGGGGAGAGGGCGTCGAGGAGACTGCCGTTGTCGGAGACACGCTTGTTGAAGTGGTTGAAGACTCAACTGGCTACGTAGTCTCTATCCAGCAGGTGACAGTAACGGATATGCGGATCGATGATACCCTTGTTATCTTGCTGAACTCATTCGGCAATGCGCTGGCCGGCTTCGAGTTGAAGTTTGCCGTGGAAAGCCCCTTCATTGACATTGTCGAAGTGCTGCCGGGGGAGATCTACGACTCATGTAACTGGGAATTCTTTAACGCTCGACAGATCGATACCCACAACAAAGAAAACTATCCGCCGGTCATCTGGCAGGCGGTAGCTCTGGCGGACATGATGCCCGGAGCTGACCGGCCGGTCTGTTTTGGCTTTGAGAGGGAGGCTTCTCTTATAAAGTTGGTAGTGTCGAGTGAGCACGTCGTGCGCGTGCCCGACACCGTCGCCCCAATATTCTTTTTCTGGGAGGACTGCTCCGACAATACTATCGCCGGCATCTCAGGGGATACCCTTGCCATCTCGGCCAAGGTGTTTGACTATTACAATGTCGAGTACACAGAGGGCCGGGAGTTTTTCCCAACCCAGACGGGAGCGCCAGATCAGTGCATCGACCCCGCCGCGCGAAACAAACCCCGCCGCCAGATTGAATTTCACAACGGCGGGGTCAAGTTCAAGCTGGATATAGGCCCAGTGGAAGGCAATACGAAAGAGAAGTGAAGGTCGGTGAGCTCACTTGAGCAGTAGGAGTTTGATCGTACTCGATTCGGTAGCAGATTTCAACTCGGCCAGGTAGATACCTGACGCGACAAACTCGCCGTTAGTATCCACGCCCTGCCAGGGGAAGGAGTAACTATGCGCCGGTAGTTCCTTCTCGACAAGTGTCACCACATGCTGGCCCAGCAAATTGTAAATCTTCAAACTCATATGTTGACGCACATGATTGTCGAAGCTGATTACTGTGGTGCTGTTGAACGGGTTGGGGTAATTCTGGTGCAGTGTGAAGGTCGTCGGGAGACCGGATGCACTGCCGGGCTCTTCCACATCGGTCGGTGTCTGGAACTGGTAAACAAAGATAGTGTCATGGTTTCGCATAGCAAGGTTTAACGTTGGTGTCGCGACGCCGGTTTCGAAGTACGCTCTGGTCGAAGCGCCCCTGCCTACACTAGTAGAATCTATTGGTAGACCCGTTCTGTAATCGAGGAAATAAGCAACATACGATTTTCGTTTTCCCACGAGTACCTTGGTTTCCATAAAAGCATACTCCGGGAAGAGTAATACTTCGCTTTCCCACGCGAGTACAAGAGAGTCTCCCTCAAATCGATAGCAGCCCAGGCCTCCAGGCTGCCCGGAATCTGCAAGGTTACCGGCCGAACCACGATAAATAAATTCGTCTCCCGCAGACGTGCTGAGGAAGTCATCTACCAGTATTGCGTAGGATGTAGCCCACTCCATCTTGATCTTGTATAACTCAGCCCCATTTGAATTAGATACTCCAACTATCGTGCCCTCGCTCCTTGAGTACATAGGGTCGTCGGGATCGACGCCATGTTCCTCGAAGTAATTGACAAAGGTTGCATATTCCAGTAGTGAGTCACTTACGAGGTCGCCCATCCCAATGCCCCCTGCGCCAGCGGACCAAAGCTCCTCCTGCAAGTCGAGTGTAAAGCGTTTTGCGATTGATCCGCATCTTATCCATGACACAGAAGGCATCGCCCACTCATCCCATGAGCAAGCGTCAAGAGTGACCACCACGCTAGGAGGGACACCTTCGCGATCAATGACCCGAACAGTCATGTTGTCAACTACCCAGGGTATACCCCAACTCCCCCCACTCGCGACTATAATAGTGTCATGAAGCAACATATTTCCAGACAGTCGTACTCTAACCAGTCTAGATACAGCACTGAACATCCCAGTGAAGTCGAAGCACCCGACATAAACCGTCAGGGTGTCGCCATCTACACGGTTGGCGGTGCCGAAGAGCACACCTACGAAAGGAACGCTTATCAGGCTGTCGCGATCAAGCATGTACAGGACCACTCTACCGCCGTTCTTATCCGTAAACACAAATCCCGCTAATTCACTGTCATTGCCAATCACCGGGTCAATCTGAGTAAACTGCTCCGCCCCGTCGATCTGTTCCTGGTATACAATCTGATAGTCACCTGCCGAAACTGCCAGACTGACACCGACCATGAATAGAACGCATGGAAGAAAACTGCGCATAACGCTGCTCCGACATTACTACTACTATAAAAATAACTCTTTTATCCAATTTTGCAACTGAAAAATGCAGCCGCGGAGCGCTTGGGCGAATCCGATTGACATTCTCCCTTGAGCCGGTAAATTGGCCAAGAATATGCAAACGTCGGTACTAATGAGTCTGATTGTGAAAGGACAAGCCAATGCGACTGTACGAATTTGAAGGCAAAGAGCTATTCAAAAAATTCAAGATTCCCATACCGGAAAGCCGTCTGGTCAGGAGCGCTGATGAGGTGGTTGCCGCAATTGATGAAATAAAAGCGCCGGTGGTGCTGAAGTCGCAGGTGCTGACCGGCGGCAGAGGTAAAGCAGGCGGTATCAAAACCGCTGAGAGCGCCGAGGAAGCCCGAACATTAGCCGAGGATTTATTCAAACTGACCATCAAGGGCTACCCGGTAGAATCGCTTCTGGTCGAGCCGAAGCTGGATATCAAAAACGAATACTACGTCGGTGTTACGATTGACCGCGCCAACTATACATTGGTAGTGATTGCATCCGGCGAGGGCGGTGTGGACATTGAAGAAACTGCTGAGAAGCACCCCGCGAAGATTATAAAGCAGCCTCTGGCTGTCGAAGAGGAGTTGTACACCTTTGATGCCCTTGCCATCGCCAAGCAGATCGGCATACCGGCGACGCTCATCAAACAGGGGGCAGCGATTATCGTCAGCCTTTACAACATGTTCAAAAAGTACGATGCCAAGTTGGTCGAGATAAATCCTCTCGTCTTAACTGAAAGCAACTTGTTGCTGGCTGCCGACAGCCGCGTCTCGCTTGACGATGACGCTGTCTTCCGCCACCCTGAGCTTAAGGAGATGGGGATCGAGATGCGCCACGAAGAAGGTGAGATGACACCGCGCGAACGTCAGGCGACCGAGTGGGGCATACCGTATCTTGATCTGGACGGCGACATCGGCATGTTCCCCGGCGGGGCGGGGTTCGGCATCATGGGGAACGACTTTATCCATTACTACGGCGGCCGGCCGGCCAATTTCATGGACTCCGGCGGCGGACCGACGCCGGAACGGCTGGCGAAGATGTTGGTGCTGCTTGATGAAAACCCCAGCGTCAAGGCAATCTTCGGCGCTCGCTTCGGGGGTATCAGCCGCTGCGATGATTTCGCCAAGGGGGTGGTCATGTTCCTCAAGGATCACGGCCTGTCCAAACCGATGGTCATGCGCATGACCGGCAACATGTGGCAGGAGGGCGTTCGCATCTTCGAAGAGGCAAAGCAGGCGTCGCCTGAATTATTTAAGAATGTGGAGTTCCATGGGATAGAAACACCAATCGAAGAAATCTCCAAGCGCGCTGTGGAGTTAGCTAAAATAAATGCAGCGACACCGCAGTAGGTCGGGTTCCGAATGGAGCGAAGTGTAATGAGAAACCCGACATCAAACCTTGTGGAGAACAACAATGGCAATCTTAGTCGATAAACACAGCAGAGTCATGGTGCAGGGGATCACCGGGGGGGCGGGCAAGTTCCACACCGAGCGGATGCTGGCCTACGGCACCAACATCGTCGGCGGCACTTCTCCGGGAAAAGGGGGACACGAAGTGTCCGGCAAGCCGGTTTTTGACACCGTGACAGAATGTGTCGAAAGCACCGGCGCCGACGTGTCGGTCATATTCCTGCCGGCGCGGTTCGTCAAAGAGGCGGCTATCGAGGCGATACGGGCGGGTATCAAATTCCTCGTGATCGTTCCCGAACATATTCCTATCCATGACATGCTCCACGTGCGCCGCGAGGCAGTGAACCACGGCGCGACAGTTATCGGCGGCAATACGCCCGGTATCATTACGCCCGGTGAGGCGAATCTCGGCATCATGCCCGATATTGCTTTTGCGCCCGGGCGGGTCGGCACTGTCTCGCGCTCCGGCTCGATTACTTACTACGTGGCCGATACGCTCACCCGCAGCGGGTACGGTGAGACCACTTGCGTGGGTTTAGGCGGCGATCCGGTGTTAGGGTCGACCTTCAACGAAATCCTCTGGAAGTTCGAAGAGGACGAAAAGACTAAGGCGGTCGTTATGTGCGGCGAGATCGGCGGCGTCTACGAAGAAAAGGCGACCGAGATCATCCCCAAGATGAAAACGCCGGTGCTGGCGATAATCGGTGGCATTTACGCCCCGCCCGGCAAGCGTATGGGCCACGCCGGCGCCATCGTTGAAGGGCGTATGGGCACCGCCAAAGAAAAGCTCGACGCCCTCACCGCCTCCGGCGCCCATCCCTGCAAGACATTTACGGACATCCCGGAGACGTTGAAGAGGTTGCGAATGTAGCTCCACAGGATAATTAGAATTAGACTTTTTTACTATGAATAACCATGACCAACAAGACAAGGAACGTGACAATGACTATCTTGTCCTTCTTCGCGGCTTGATAGAAGTCAGTGAAGCGGTCAAAGGAACTCCTGCTAAACACGGCGATTGGGAGTTGGATGCTGAGGGACTACTTTTGAAAACAGTGTATCATGCTTCTGCTGTCTATTATTTGTCACGTGAAACCAAAATACCTCCGTTACAAGCTAGGTTCTTGGATCCCGCTTCAATTCAGGTTCTTGTGAGAGCAACTTTGGAATCCGTGTTGGTATTTTATCATGTGTTTGCAGCTCCAAAATCAGAAGCCGAGAAGGAACTGCGATACACAATGTGGTGTCTCTCAGGTCTCCTGACAAGACAGCGATACACACCTCTATCTACATTAGGTAAACAAAGACTAGAGGCCGAGGCTGAATTGGTAGAGAAATTGCGTGATAAGTTACGTGGATCTGATTTGCTCCAATGTTTCGCAGGCAAACAACAAAGAAAAATCTTACTAAAAGGGGAATGGCGAGTGCCGGAAAAAGATGAAAAGGGAAAGTATGATTTCCCTTCATGGGCACAGATTGCCACATCAGCAGGTCTTAGCAAGAAGCATGCGTATGAAATGTATAGTTATCTTTCCAGCTACGCTCATTCGAGTTACTTAAGTGTAATGCAACTCCGACAAGCAATTGCCCCAAAACAAAGAGAGATGCTCGTAGATGGTAGCACAGAGATCGTAAATATTGCTATGGCCTTGATGGCTGACTTGTATACAAAGTTTTTTCCGAAGTCAAGATCTGTAATTCAATCCAACGAGCGATTCGCAGATGCTGTACACACATGGCTGTATGTCGGTTCTGATGCCCTTGAAGATGAGGACATTAACTGGGATGCTGAATTTGGTCAGAAGTTGTCGGACTTAGAGCAATAGTAGTAAGACAGGATACTTGTCCTCCTGACACTTTGGGTGGAATGTCAGGACCGCAAGGGTCCTGACCTACAAAGCTCAAACCTGACAGATGTGGATATCTGCCGCACACAGCACAATTGTCTGCCGGCGCACGCAGTAATCATTAGGCACATTCTATGAAATTGCCGTATATTGCAGCATGAAAGGAGGTTCGTTATGCTGACAGGAATTCATTTTCTCCTGACCTATGAGTGCAATTTT
>Ga0209979_1001793_pt1 | contig 22248 bp, 17 predicted proteins | sample AnhtaG_FD_183114 | JGI IMG/M metagenome (GOLD analysis project Ga0209979, IMG submission 183114) | Deep subsurface microbial communities from Anholt, Denmark to uncover new lineages of life (NeLLi) - Anholt_01485 metaG (SPAdes) (version 2) | ecosystem: Environmental > Aquatic > Marine > Oceanic...
GATGGGCAAGTGGACAACGATGATTTGTACCGCTTTATAGAGATATGGTTGTTAGCTCTCGAAGAGCAGTCCCAAAACTAATACCAGATAGAAAGGGGTACAGCCGTAGGTTCACTGTTTTACTGTACAGGGCGTTAAATCCAGAAGCCAGTTTTCAGCGAATATAGCCAGGTCCTCGAAATCCACGCCGCCATTACCATTCAGGTCGGCCAAATCAGGTGTACCACGTTGCAGGGTTCCCGCCTTGCGGGGTCCCAGCCACTGGCTTGCAAAAAAAGCAAAGTCAATAAAATTAACCTGGCCGTTACTGTCAAAATCGCGGAGCACGCCGCAGTCGAGCGGAAATGCTATCTCGTCAATCCAGGCGGCGTCCGAGCCCGTGGATATGGAACCATCTTTTGAATACGCCCACTCAAAAATTCTTGTCCCCGCTGTCACAGGGAACGATACATGCTCCCAATCCGTTGTGCCCGACCACCTGCCTTTTCTCACTCCATCGATGTAAAATTCCAAATAGTCACAACCTAATTCCGAAGAGACTTTGTGATAGAATGTGATATCTCCGGCTATGCAATCGAGTCTCACCCACAGAGTAGTACTTTCATCGTGGTTAATACTGCCGGCTTGGGCGCTATAGGCTCCGGAATATTTCTCATAGGGTGTAACGGTCCAATTGCTGTCGCCGGAGTGTGACCAGGGAAGTTTAGTGAAATCGTCCGTTTCAAAGTCCTCCGTAGAGTAGTATAAAGCAGGAGCAGGCCGAGCAGGGTCGGCAGGAGGGACGGACGCCTCCTCACCCACAAAATCGATTCCCCATTTATTCCCGGATACGCGAGTAGAATTTTCGGAATTTCTTGTACTTGCACCCTGCGATGTAAAATTGTACCCGGACTTCGTTACACTGACTATGTACGCCGTGTATGAGCCGACCTTCACCAGGGCGTAGATACCCCTGTTGTTTGTTACCGCGGTATAGGGGCCGCTGCCACCTTCTGCAGTTACCGTGGCATCGCTGATAGGGTTACCTGATGTATCGGTTACCCGCCCGCTGATTATCTCGCCTGAACCGGAAGGGAAAATATTATAAATGCATCCGTTAACAGTGTCATAGTATTCCGCACGAGAGCTATCAATGTTGGGCAGGTTGTACCATATATCGTCACTGCCGGACCAGCCCATATTAAGATGATGATAGAGTGCCGAGAAGTCATAACCGTATCCATCGGCTACAACCGCATGTCCCGAATCGGTCTCCTCTCTCTTTATGCCGAGGATTACAGGATAGCCGGCATCGAGGTTGGTGTTGACCATATTATTTAGCACACTACTACCAATATTGCCAATGCTGTCAGAGGCACGGATGGCATTATTATACATGAAGGTATCCCGCAGCGCGTCCCTCGCATTGTGCAGGTTGGACGCTGAGCTGTTCTTGGAGAATTCCGTCTGGGCGGCAACAGCGGCATCATAGCAAAGTGCTCCAATGGCCTGTCTTTGCTCTAACGTTGTGCTGCAGCCGGGCTCAAGCTCCATCAGGGACCATTTGTACGGTCCGCCTTTTCCGTCACCACCAAGCGTATATGCTAATTCCGATTCGTCATCAACTTTAATCGAGAAATTTCTACGGCCTATCTTCATTCCCCCGGTGGGGTGCTCGTGGTACCGCATCAACTGGGCCATCGCCGTCGCTGTACACCCGCAGTGATAGTTATTGGGAGTGTAATAGTTATAGCCGTTCTTGCCGCAGATATAACGCTGGCCCCATTTGCTTTTCACAAACGGGTCCACTCGAACATCGGGAATCGAACTCAGCCCCATTAAGCCAAACCCATTTTCGGAAGCCTCCGCAAGGCTAATAAGGTGTCTCCACTTGTTTCGAGGGCCGCCGGGAACCTCCATTTGAAGACTGAATGTATTCCGAACTGCCGTAATTCGCCCGTTAAGGTCGTTGTTTACCAAAGCCCCCAATGGACTCTCAAGTGATGGCTCGAAAGTTCCGTCATCGGCGAACGCGATAATCGGCTCAACCAAATCGTCCGCCGAGACAATCACAAAACCATTTGGCTGTAAATAGACAACGTAATAAACCGGCTGGTCATTATCATTGATGAAGGTCTCGATCTTTATTATCTGTCGGCCAAGGGCCATACCAAGTGGTCGAGCGTTGGTTTTGAGCCAGCCTGCCACCACCTTTTCAGCCTCATCCGCCGTTGTCGGCCGCGCCCACAGACCGCTGCAGCACAGTTGCAACACCACCAGCACAGCCGCAATAAACCGATACCCCGATATCCTGGTATCCTGATACCACTGTTCCCCTGATAACCTGCTCCCAACGACTGTGCGTTTCATTGTCTATCCTTAAACAGTCACTAATATTTATGGCACGCCTAATGTGCAAGGATACCACTGCCGTAAGAGTTGTGGAAATTCAGATAAACTGAATTGCATACCCTTTATTCTCCATGTTGTCTGTCCCGTGCCCGACCCGGGGCTTGCCCTACATTATTATACACTATTACACCATACAGTCAAGATGTTTTGCCCGAAATCAGTGATATGGATGACCGGTGGCAGCGCTCCGTCGCCAAAGCTGTGGAGCATCGGCGACCTCAAGCGAAGCGCCCCGCCTGAGCTTGTCGAAGGCTTGGGGATGGAAACTAATAACTCAACTTGATGACAATTTGTGTATGTTTTTGTCAAAGCCAAAGTTATGTAAAAACCAGTCAAGTTGAGTAATAACTTAACAACTGTCTATTTAAGGCTTCCATCTTCAGCCCTTTCGTTACTTTGATTACTTCTTTCTCTTTTTACCTTCGTTGGCATAACTCATTGAATACACAAGAGTTACAATTAAATAACCTCTGTCGTAATAGTCAAATGACTACGACAAATGACTACCTTCCAAATGTCAGGATGTCCGATGTCCGCAAAGTGTATTTTTTGTTAGCAATGTCCTGCTTTTTGCCTATAATCAAGGTTCCGTTCGCCATTGTGAAGCTAAACGGCAATTTGTCGAAAGCTCGATGAGGGTCTTTACGGGAAAAACTTTAGTCCTCTGAATCCGAAAGGGCAGATAATGTCCAAAAATATCCTGTTCAGTGTAGTGCTGGCTGTTTTACTCACCAGCTTCGCCTGCCCCGCTAATGTAGATGTCCGCGTTGTTAACAGACCGAGCACCGAAGTGAAAAACGATTTCTACGTAGGCAACCGCCCACCTTTGCTGCCAAGCCCTTTTGTTAAGCTGCCGATTGGTGCCATTAAACCGGCCGGCTGGGTCCGCAGACAGCTCGAACTGCAGGCGGATGGCTTCCACGGACATCTGACCGAAATCAGCGATTTCCTCAAGAAAGAAAAAAATGCGTGGCTTAATCCTGATGGCGAAGGGCTGCACGGCTGGGAAGAGCCTGTTTACTGGCTCAAGGGATTCAGCAACTGCGGCTACATCCTCCGTAACGAGCGCATGATTAAAGAATCAAAGATATGGCTCGAGGCGGCGCTTCGAAGTCAGAAGGCCGACGGCTGGTTCGGCCCCGACAAGGGACGCAAAGGCGCAGCGACACGCCTCCAGGGCCGCGAAGACCTTTGGCCCAACATGATTATGTTGTTTTGCCTGCAGAACTACTACGAGTTCACCAGTGATGAGCGGGTAATTGACCTGATGACCAACTATATGAAGTATCTGGCGACTGTACCGGAAGAGCGGTTCTTGGTGGGGTATTGGCCCCGGATACGGGGAGGCGATTTACTTTACAGCGTATATTGGCTATACAATCGGACCGGGGATGAATTTCTACTGGACTTGGCCAAGAAAGTCCACCGGCGCACCGCTGAATGGGAAAAGGATGTAATCAACTGGCACAACGTGAATATGTCGCAGGGATTCGGTCAGCCGGCCACGTTCTATATGCAATCGAAGGACCCGAATCATCTCTTGGCCGCCGAGCGTAACTGGCGCAAAATCCGGGATATGTACGGCCAGGTGCCGGGTGGGATGTTCGGCGGTGATGAGAACTGCCGGCCCGGCTTTACCGGCCCCAGGCAGGCGGTAGAGACCTGCGGCATGGTAGAAATGATGCTCTCACACGAGATTCTGCTTACGATTACCGGTAACCCGAAATGGGCGGACCGATGTGAGGATGTGGCGTTCAATTCGCTGCCCGCGGCATTTACGCCTGACCTCAAGGCGCTGCATTATCTTACCGCTCCGAATATGATATTGTGCGACCGTCACAACAAATCCCCGGGCCTGCAAAACCGCGGGCCTATGTTGCTGTTCAATCCGCATATTCACCGCTGCTGTCAGCATAATACGGGCCACGGCTGGCCTTATTACGCCGAACACCTCTGGATGGCCACCGGCGGCAACGGCTTGGCCGCCGTGCTATATGCACCTTCTCAGGTTACAGCAAAAGTCGGCGACGGCACTAAGGTTACAATCACAGAGAGGACACGCTACCCATTCGACGAGAGCATCCAGCTAACTATCACAACTGCAAAGCCGGTCAGCTTCCCGCTTTATCTGCGCATACCAGGCTGGTGCGAAAAGCCAAAGCTGATAATCAACGGCAAAAAAGCAGCAGTCAAAACCCGTCCCGGAGCATATATCCTGATTGACCGCAAGTGGATGGACGGCGACAGGGTAAGTCTTGATCTGCCCATGAAAATTACACTGACGAAGTGGACGAAAAATAAAAACAGCGTCTCGGTCAACCGCGGCCCATTAACCTACTCATTGAAGATTGGCGAAAAGTACGTAAGGGCCGGAGGCACCGACAAATGGCCCGCCTGGGAAATACATCCCACAACTGCGTGGAATTATGGGCTCGTGTTGAACGAAAAGGATCCGACCTCATCGTTCCGGGCCGTGTACAAGGCCTGGCCCGATGACGACCAGCCTTTCGAGGCTATTGCTGCTCCAATTGAATTGCGTGTTAAAGCTAAGAAGATTCCAGCCTGGCAGAAAGACCACCTCGGCCTGGTCGGCAAGCTCCAGCCGAGTCCTGTCAAATCCGACGAGCCGACCGAAAACGTAGCGCTGGTCCCGATGGGCTGTGTCCGGTTACGCATTTCTGCCTTCCCGACCATCGGCACCGGCCCCGATGCCCACCAGTGGGAGCAGCCATCGAAGTCGCTGCCTGCTGCCGCCTCGCACTGCTGGGATGGCGACACAGTTGCTGCGCTCAGCGACAAGTTGCTGCCTAAAAATTCAAACGACCACAGCATTGCGCGTTTCACCTGGTGGGACCACAAAGGCACAACCGAATGGGCACAGTACGATTTCAAGCAGCCAAGAAAAGTCTCCGGCGCGGCCGTTTACTGGTTCGACGATACCGGCAGAGGAGGCTGTCGCATTCCGAAGTCCTGGCGATTGTTGTATAAGGACGCTGACCAGTGGCAGCAAGTATCAAACGCCGGCAGCTACGGTTTGGAAAAAGATAAGTTCAATAATGTTAAATTCGACCCGGTGCAAACAAGCTCGCTGCGTCTGGAAGTACAGTTGCAGCCGAACTTTTCCGCCGGTGTCCTCGAATGGCGTATTGACACAGAAAAACAAGAACAATAGAATGCGTCTCTTTTTGTAGCGCTTAAAGTAACTTTTCAGGAAATCAGAGAACTCTATAACTCACTTATTTAAGAAAAAGAAAGTAGTGTTGGCATTATGGAATACAGCGAAGAAGAGCTCTTAGCAAGAGCAAGAAAACCATTGGAAATAGCTTCAGAGCTTCATTTATATTACAAAGGCAAGATAGCTGTAACGCCCAAGTGCCGCGTGAAAGACTTGCATGATTTTGATGTATGGTACACCCCCGGCGTCTCATCTGCGTGCAGAGACATTGTTAAAAATCCCGAAATGGTTTACGAGCTGACCAGTAAATGGAACACCGTTGCCGTTGTTACTGACGGCACCAGGGTATTAGGGCTTGGAGACATCGGACCCCATGCGGCCCTTCCCGTTATGGAGGGAAAGGCTTTAATCTACAAATATCTCGGCGGCGTTGATGCTTTTCCGGTATGCCTTGACACCAAAGACCCCGACAAGTTTATAGAGACTATCTTGTTATTACATCCTTCTTTTGGAGGGATTAATCTTGAAGATATTGCTCACCCTAAGTGCTTTTATATACTCGACAGATTGAGAAGGGAAAGCCCGATACCGGTATGGCACGACGACCAGCAGGGCACCGCAACGGTCACCCTTGCCGGCCTGGTTAATGCCTTGAAAGTAGTCGGTAAGAATATTGAGGATGTAAAAATCGTTTTTATGGGGGCGGGCGCATCAAATATAAGGATTTCGGATATTATTTTTCAGGCCGGCGCTGATGCAAAAAGATGTATTATGTATGACAGCAAAGGCCCGCTTCACAAGAATCGCTCTGACATAAGGGACAATCCTTCTCTAAAGGAAAAATTAAATATCTGCCGGATTACCAATGAGCTTGGCTTCGAGGGCCCAATCGCCGAAGCCCTGCAAGATGCGGATGTGTTGATTGCCCTTTCAAAACCCGGGCCGAATTCGGTTAAGAGCCAATGGATTTCAAAAATGGCAAAAGACTCTATTGTCTTCGTATGCGCCAATCCGGTGCCTGAAATTTGGCCGTGGGAGGCAAAAAAAGCAGGTGCCAGAATCGTCGCAACCGGACGTAGTGATTTCCCTAACCAGGTAAATAATTCCCTGGGATTTCCCGGCATCTTCAGAGGGACTCTTGATGTCAGGGCCAAAACAATAACCGACGAAATGTGTATCGAGGCGGCAATGGAATTGGCAAGGACCGCCGAAGACAAGGGACTAAGTGAAGACTACATAATTCCCTCAATGGATGAATGGGAGGTGTTTCCGCGCGAGGCCGCAGCAGTCGGCTCTAAGGCCATCGAGCAGGGAATAGCTGAAAAAGTTATGACACGAGAAGATCTGTACAAAACAGCCGAATCAATCATAAAAAAGGCAAGAGACGAAACTAAAATGCTGATGGAAAAGGGATTCATAAAGGACCCGGAAAAAGAATCTTAAATTTTGTGATTGGTATGAGACGAATTTTTTGGTCAATAGTTGAGGTTTATCCGGCAATATGTGCCAGAGGAAATGCTTTATACGGAAACCATATAAACAGAAGTTAGGCAAATAAAAACATGAAAAAACAATACCTGGGTGACTCAAAAGATAGCTTCAAATGGGATTACCATGATTTTCTTGCAGAGGAACTAAATTATCCGGTTCTTAATATCATGCTAATGATAACTCCGAATGATGAGAGCAATGATGGAAAAACACATCCCACTTTGTTTCCCGCTCGTAAAGAGATTCTGGATTTCTGCGATGATTTGCGGAATGAAAGAAAAGTAGTTTTAATAAATAGCTTACCCGGAAGAACAAACTCTAATTATACTGTGAATTTGCATAATAATGACTCGCAGATAACAAACAGAAAAACATATATTTCAGGATTGTCACACAAAGAAGAACAGTTGTTATTTCTTGATCCAGATAATGGGTTTGAACCTGAGAAGTCAAGCGAAAAACATGTTTTGTATTCTGATATTTCATGTATCTTGGAGCAAATATCTGAAAGGTCTGTGGTTTCTGTCTTTCAGCATTTTAGGCACGAAGCGTTTACAAAAACTTTTGCACGAATTAAAGAGCGTTTGAAAAATAGTCATGCGACAGCCATTTATTGGGACCAATTATTGATGTTTGTGGCTATAGGTAAATCAGAAGACGCAATAAAGAGAGTTTCAGAAGCAAACAAGAAATACTCTAACTCTAAAGGCAATCGTGTTAAGGTCATTGCCTAACAACAACTTCAACTCGGAAGAACATTCCGCTGCGCTCCATTGTGGCAGGTGAGGTTGGTCGTTATCTGAGATTTTGGATCCTTCGACATTGCTCAGAGCCTGCCCTGAACACAGTTGAAGGGTCAAGTTTTAGTGGTCTGATCTCGTCGCTCGTATGTCGTATCTAGCATCGAGATTCGCTTGTCCGCCGTAGCTGGTTCCTTCGTAGCCTTGGCGAAGAAGGATAGCGAAGGCGGAAGTATCAAGAATCGAGCATCCTGTCTTCTGTTTTCTGTCTTCTCTGTGGCCTCTGTGGCTTGTTTTGAATTCAGCTTTTTGGAAATTCACAATTGTCATACGTAAAGCGCGTACGCGCTTTACGTATAAGCTTTTTCTTGCGATTGATTGTTAAGGCCAAATAAAAGAATGAGCAAGGGGGAAATTACAAAGCACAAATCCGAAACACACGAAGTAGCGGTAGCCCTGAGCAGAGCCTGCCCTGAATTAGCCGTAGCCCTGAGCCCGTTCGGCTACGCTCAGGGTAAATTCCGTCGAAGGGGTAGCCGAATGGACCTGCCTTCAACCACCAGCCGAAATATCAAGCCATACCTCGCCCTGCAAGGTATAATATATTATGCTGTCATCTGCTATCCGTCTTCAATCTCCCCACTCACCATTCACCAATTAACTACTCACCATCTTACGAGAATCCAGTATCGGGAATCGAGCATCCTGTCTCCTCTGTTCTGTCTTCCGTCTTCTGACTTCTGTCTTCTCTTTGGCTCGTTTTGAATTCAGCTTTTTGGAAATTCATAATTGTCATACGTAAAGCGCGTACGCGCTTTACGTATAAGCTGTTTTTGACACTACCTCCTATCCCCATTCACTATCTTGAGCGTATCGAGTATCCAGCATCGGGAATCGAGCCTTCTGCCCTGCATCTTCCGTCCTCTGTTCGTTTACCTGATACCCTGCTGTCCTTATAACTCCACAGGACGCCTTACGGCGCTGCAACCTGATTTCCTGTTCACCTGATAACCTAATCGACTAATCCTCTAATCTACTAATGCTGTCCTTCTGTTTTCCATCCTCCGTCGTCCATCTTCTGTCGTCCGCCGTTTCAGTGTCTCATTAATCTCCCAAAATATAAAATTTCTTTTGGCTATTTCTTGCTATTTGCCGAATAATAGTATAATCTGTCAGCCATTTAAAATGGATTTTAAATAGCAGGGATGCGAATGGAATTGATAAAGAAAATCAAGCAGTCCGAAGCACAAGCCCAGGAAATTATCGAACAGGCCAAGGCTGAGGCGGCCAGGCAGGCTGAAAAGGGTAGAGAGAATCGGCTCGCAGCAATGACCGAAGCCGAGCAGCAAAGGAAAGAAGCAGCCGAAGCTGCTATCGCCGAAGCAAAGTCACAAGCAAACGCGGAAGTTGAGCAGCTTAAAGCCCAGGCCGAAGACCAACGCCGGCAATTGCGCGATAAAACTGGCAGCAAAATGGCCACAGCATCTGAAAAAGTAATGGATTACTTAAGAGGCTAACTATGGCCATTGCGCAGATGGCAAAAGTCATAATTGTCAGTCATCGCACGCAGGCTTCCGAGCTTCTCGAAGCTCTGCAGCGTGAAGGCATTTGTCATATACTCAATGCAGATGAGGCGATTCTCAGCAGGGACTTCCCTGAGCTTAGTGCCTCGGCCGAACGGCCTAAAGATATTGAAGGGCTGTTAAATAGGCTCGAAAAAAGCATTGCATTTCTCAAAAGTTACGCACAGTCCCAAAAGGGTCTTGCCGGCGTCCTTTCACCGCGCACTGTCGTTGATGAGCAATCATATAACAAGGTTGTCTCAGACCGGCAAATCTCAACAATTATCGAGAAGTGCGAGCAGCTCGAAGCATCAATGGAGAAAACAAAGGGTGAAATTGAGAACCTCCACAGCACCCTGGAGATGCTCAGTCCCTGGTCGTCTCTCGAAACCCCCGTAGAAGAAATTGGCCGACTTCGCCAGACTGCCTGCTGGGCCGGATTGCTGCCTGTCCAGCAGTTTGAGCAGACAGAAGAAAAGCTGAGTGAGCCTGGCGCGGCAATCCAACAAATAGGAACCGACAGTAACAAGTGTGCCTGTCTTATCGTTGCTCTGAAAGAAAACGCCGACCAGGTGCAAAAGCTGCTGCGGTCAGCCGAGTTCGAGCCGGTAAGCTTCGAGCCGATGACCGGCACCGTCGCGGATTTGATTGGCGAACACAGTGGAAAGCTGGAAAAGGCCCAAAACCAATCACAGAGCCAGGTGGATAATGCGGCGACGTTGTCCGAGAATCTGCTCAATCTCGAGATTCTTGACGACCATCATAAAAATCTGCTGAACAGAGAACAGACTAAGGATACCGCACCGGCTACCGAACAGACGGTCCTTTTGGAAGGCTGGGTGAAGAAAAATGATTATGCAAAACTGGAGAAGATAGTATCGGGTTTCGAGGCGTCGAGTTTGACAAAAATCGCACCGGCCGAAGATGAAGAGATACCGGTCGAGATAGAGAATAAGAATATTATAAAACCTTTTGAGGTGATAACCCGCCTGTATGGTATGCCGAAGCATTTTGAAGTGGATCCGACAGTATTTCTGGCGCCGTTTTTTGCACTATTTTTTGCGTTGTGTTTGACCGACGCCGGCTACGGCCTTGTCATTATCGCCTTAATGATTTTCTTTATAAAGAAGATGCAGGGCGACAAAAAGCTGATGTGGATGTTAGGGATTTGCGCTGCCGCAACCGTGGTAGCTGGGGCGCTTACCGGCGGATGGTTCGGTGACGCAGTCCAGCAGTTTATACCTGCATTGAAACCCTTACGGGGAAAGATGATGTGGTTTGACCCGCTTGAGAAGCCGATGATGTTCTTTAAGTTGGCACTGGCTCTTGGTTATTTTCAGATTATGGCCGGGCTGGTTATTGCGCTCGGACACAACATAAAACGAAAGGACTACATCGCTGCGGTGTGTGACCAGTTGACCTGGCTGGTTATGCTCAATTCGATTGTGATATTCTTAGCGAGTATGAGTAAGGGCGGCCCCTTCTCGCCCGAAACCGGAAAATTCTTCGGGTATCTGGCGCTTATTCCGGCAGGTATGATTTTGCTTTTTAGCCAGCGAGAAGGAGGCTGGGGCGGTCGAATAGGGATGGGAATGTATAATTTGTTCAGCACGATATTCTATATGGGGGACGTGCTGAGCTACTTAAGATTAATGGCGCTCGGTATGGTTACAGCCGGTCTGGCAATGGCGATAAACGTTATTGCCAAAATCGCCGGTGAAATACCTTACGGCATAGGTGTTATAGCGATGATATTAGTGCTTGTGGGCGGACACGGTTTTAACCTGGCGATATCAGGGCTAAGTGCTTTTGTTCATACTTTGAGACTTCAATATGTAGAATTTTTCCCCAAGTTCCTCGTCGGCGGCGGAAAATCATTTGAGCCGCTGAGCAAAGAATATAAACACATTTATATTAAGCGTGAAACGTGAAAAGCGAAAAGTGACTAAAGTGAGCTAAAGTGACTAAAGTGACAGCTTTGCTGTCATTCTGAACGCAGCGCAGCGAAGTGAAGAATCTCTTTTTCGTTGACCAGATCCTTCGGCTTCGCCTCAGGATGACACTTACGTGTCACTTTAGGCACTCCAAACTTTAGTCACTTTAGCTCACTACTATACGAGATACGAAAGAAAGGAGATTTGACAATGGATTATGGACTGACATTGGCTTTGATTGGCGCAGGGTTGGCGGCTTTATTGGCTGGTATCGGCTCGGCAATTGGAATCGGTACCGCCGGCAGAAGTGCGACCGGTGTACTGAGTGAAAAGCCGGAAAGATACGGGCAGATGTTCATTATGGTGGTGCTGCCCGGCACGCAGGGTTTCTACGGCTTCCTTGCAGCGTTCCTCGTGATGCTCAATCTCAACTTTTTTAAGGATGCCCCTGTGCCGGAACTGAGTTTCACACTTGGTTTGGAAGTGCTGATAGCCTGTTTGCCGATTGCTTTTGCCGGCTTGGTTAGTGCAATCTTCCAGGGCAGGGTATGTTCGGGCGGTATCCTGATGGCTGCGAAAAGACCGGAGATGGCATTCAAGGCGGGCGTTGTCTATGCCGTTATGGTCGAGGTTTATGCGGTTCTGGGCTTGCTGGTAACAATGTTTATGCTGATGAAGGGCATAAGTTGGCCAACAGCGTGAATTAGTAAAGAAGAAACCCCACACTTACGTATGGGGAATGGATACCACACACGTAAGTGTGTGGAGGGAACGAGATAAGAGATTATGGAAGCTGAACAGGTAGTAGAAAAGATATTGGCCGACGCCAAGGCTGAGGCGGATAAGATAAAAAAGCAAGCCGAGGACCAGGAAGCTGCTGAGCAGGCCAAGCTCACCGAGCAGTTGGACGAATACAAAAAGCAGACAGAGCTTCTCGCCCAAAAGGCCGGCGAAGATGAAGAATCGCATATCCTTGCAGCGGCAAGAATGGATATTGCCAAGCAGTTCCTCGCAGAGAAAAGGAAGATACTCGACGAGGTCTTTGAGCAGGCACGCCGGCAGCTACAAAATTTGCCGGACGAGGAATATCGCACCCTGATTAAAAAACTGCTCCTCGATGCGGTCGAGACCGGCGACGAAGAGGTGGTAGTTGATACAAACGATAATCGCATCGACCATGAGTTTATAAAACAAATAAACCGCGAATTAGGCACTGAATACAAGAATAATTTAAGGTTATCTGACGAAAGGCAGGACCTGGGGGCCGGCTTTATCTTAAAACGCGGCAAAGTTAAAACAAATGTTTCTATGGAGGTATTGCTGGGCCAGGCACGCAAGGAGCTGGAAATTGAATTAGCAAAAGAGTTGTTCTCGTAAATTGTGGTTCTATCCTTAGAGGATTCTGAAGAGTGTTCTTCCACATTTGGTTTGTGACGAAATAAGGCGGTAACCGCTAAGAAAATACTGGAAAAAACCCCACACTTACGTGTGGGGAATGCCTTTTGGGCAAGACGATATGGATACAAAGAAGTAAAAGCCGGAGGATTGGAGATTGTACGAAGATATGTCCGGGAACAGAAAAGGATACCACACACGTGAGTGTGTGGAGGACAAACTACAACAAGCTATTCTCGATTTTTACACGTACCCGCCTATCGGTGGTGACGACTGGCGATATACGTTCCAGACGGCTCAGGTGCGCACGCTCGAAATGCAGATGCTAAGCAGGGCCGCTTTACTCGATATGGCCAACGCTGAGAGTTTCGAGCAGGCTGCTGATTTATTGAGTGGGAGCGAATACGCCCTGCCGCGGGGCGGCAGGGACTTTGCGGAAGTTGAGGACATCCTGCGGCAGCGAAGAACGGCGGTGCGCGAGCTGTTCTCGGATTTAATGCTTGATGAGCTGATTGTGGAGCTGTTAAGGACGCGCGATGATTTTGCAAACCTCCGGCTGGCAGTCCGGCGAACATTGACCGAAAAAGAATTGGGAACAGATTACAGCAGCCACGGCAACGTGCCGCCGGAGCTGATTGAGCAAATATTTTCTGAGGAAGATGAATTTAGCAAGCCGGTATTTCCTGATTACATCCGGCAGGCCGTAGAGCAGGCGGTTCTGGGCTATTATCAAAACAAGGACATTCGCCAGGTTGATTACGCAATCGACAGCGTCCAGGCACAATATAATTTAGAGCAGGCGCGCCGATTAAAAAGCATTTTTCTGCTCGGGCTTTTTAGGATACAGATTGACCTGACCAACATTCGCACAATGCTTCGGCTCAAATTCACCGAATCCGAGTCCCGCACCAAAACGGCGGAATCCGAAGCTTTTTTGGTGCGGGATAATGTCTTTTTGGAAGGCGGCTTTATTGAATTAGAACGATTCAGGCACGGCGCCGAGCTCGGCTACGAAGCATTGGGGCCGTTGTTCTTTGTAACGCCGTACCATCGAATTGTTGATACGGGCGCTAATTACCTGGCGTCGAATAAATCTTTTTTGAGGGTCGAGCAGCAGTGTGAAGAGCATCTGACCGGATTTTTGAAATCGACCGTTCAGATTACAGCCGGCCCTCAGCCGATTATTGCTTTTTTGTTAATGAAGGAAAATGAAATCCGAACGGTCAGGTTGATATTGACAGCCAAGAAGAATCACCTGGATACGAGACTTATCCTGGACCGCATCTCGTGAAACGAGACAGAAATTATGAGATATACTTTGTCATTCTGAGCGAAAGCGAAGAATCTGGCCAACGAATGAGAGATTCTTCACTTCGCTGCGCTCCGTTCAGAATGAAAGTGCAGGTTACAGTACGAAATACGAAATTTTATGGAAGGCAATTAAAATGAAAACGAACCAGCCAAACCGTCATTCCAAGCGGAGCGCAGCGGAGTCGAGGAATCTATTTTTTAATAGACCTCAACTATTCTGCTTACTTTTGGTGTTAACGTTTATCGCTGCCGGCTGTAAGAAGAAAGAACCTGAGCCACAGCAGCAAGCTGAGCAAGCCGAGGTTAAGGCTGAAGAAAAAACAACACAACCGCCTGGCGACAAAGCCCCGACAAGCCCCGGCGGCAAACCCGCACCTTCCTTTACATTACAGGATTTGAATGGTAAAACGGTCAGCCTCTCAGACTTCAAGGGCAAGGTGGTTGTCCTCGACTTCTGGGCGACCTGGTGTCCACCCTGCGTGATGGAGATTCCACATTTCATCGCGCTTTACGAACAATATAAGGACCAGGGTTTTGCCATGGTGGGCATTTCTTTAGATCGTCAAGGCGTTGGCGTTGTCAAATCGTTTGCCCGGAAGTATCAGGTCAACTATCCGATTCTGATGACCGATGGCCAGGTCGATAAAGCATACGGCGGCATTCCCAGCATACCGACTACTTTCGTCATTGACTCGGCAGGCAATATCCGGCAAAAGTACGTGGGCTATCGAGAAAAGGCTGTGTTTGAAGCGGACATCAAAACGCTTCTGGCAGAGGCCAAACCACCGAGCTAAAGAATAGTGTATCTTGTGAATCGTGACTAAAATGAACTTAAGTGAGCTAAAATGAGCTAAAGTGACAGCAAAGCTGTCATTCTGAGCGAAAAAAGCCTTTAGCCCTGAGCTTGCCGAAGGGATGACACGTAAGTGTCACTTTAGGCACTTCACACTTTAGCTCACTGAGATACGAATTATGGAAGGTAAAATTGCAGTTTTAGGTGGTACTGATTTTGTGATGCCGTTTTCGGCACTCGGAGTAGATACGTACCCGGTGGGCCTAACGGCCGGTGACATTGCCGAAAACGCAAAGAAAATAATCAGTGAAAAGTATGCGCTCGTAGTAGTCGCCGAGAATATCGCCCCGGCGGCTGACGAAGTTTTCTCGGCTTACGAGGGTATGCCCACCCCCTGTATTATGGTTGTGCCGTTTACCACCGAATCCGAGGGCTTTGCAACCCAGGCACTCGGAGAAGTGCTCAAAATGGCCACGGGTATTAATATTTTGCAGAATAGTTAGCAGGTAGAAAAGAGAAAACAGAAACCAGGAAGTAAGGATAAAATACGAAATCCGAAGCAATATTAAGTGAACTAAAGTGCCTAAAGTGTATAGTGCCTAAAGTGACACTTACGTGTCATCCCTTCGGCTTCGCTCAGGGCTAAAGGCTTTTCTCGCTCAGAATGACAGCTTTGCTGTCACTTTAGTTCACTTTAGGCACTTTTCACTATTCGATATTCGGATTTGAGCTTTATGTTTTAACTTTTTAGGATTTTGACAATGGATGAGACAAAACAAGGCAGGATAGTCAAAGTCGCAGGGCCTGTTGTTGTTGCTGAAGGTATGGCCGGTGCGAGAATGTATGATGTTGTCCGCGTGAGTGAATTGAACATCATAGGCGAAATCGTCGAGCTGCACGGCGATTTGGCCTCGATTCAGGTCTATGAAGAGACCACCGGCATAGGCCCGGGCGAGCCTGTGGTTGACACCGAGGCGCCTTTGAGTGTTGAGTTAGGCCCCGGCCTGATTGAGAGTATTTACGATGGTATCCAAAGGCCGCTGGACTCACTTGTAGAGCTCGAAGGTGAATTTATGAGCAGAGGCAGTGCGCTGCCAGGCCTCAACAGGGAAAAGAAATGGCACTTCATACCGACAGTAGCCGATGGAACAAAGGTCAGCCCGGGAGATATCATAGGCGAGGTCCAGGAAACTACGCTTGTTCAGCACAAGATTATGGTGCCGTTTGGCGTTGAGGGAACTATTCAAAGAATAAATGAAGGCGATTACACCGTCGTTGAAACGATAGGGGTTGTCGTTGCGGACGATGGAACCGAGACCGAGTTGAAATTGATGCAGGAATGGCCTGTCCGCAACGCCAGGCAGACAATAAAACGGCTCGCTCCGAATCAGGTTCTCATTACAGGTCAGCGGGTTATCGACACCTTTTTCCCGATCGCCAAGGGCGGGACGGCCTGTGTGCCGGGCCCGTTCGGAACCGGCAAAACAGTCGTTCAGCATCAATTAGCCAAGTGGGTCGATGCCGATATAGTGGTTTACGTCGGTTGTGGCGAGCGCGGCAATGAAATGACCGATGTCTTGACAGAGTTTCCGGAATTGAAAGACCCTCGAAGCGGTGAGCCGTTAATGCGGCGCTCGGTTCTGATTGCAAACACATCGAATATGCCCGTGGCAGCAAGAGAGGCCTCCGTCTATACGGGCATTACCATAGCTGAGTATTTCCGCGATATGGGTTATGTTGTGGCCCTGATGGCCGACAGCACAAGCCGATGGGCTGAAGCGATGCGTGAGATATCGACCCGGCTGGAAGAAATGCCCGCCGAGGAAGGTTACCCCGCCTATTTAGCGGCCCGGATTGCAGCATTTTATGAAAGGGCCGGCCGGGCCAAGTGCTGCGGCAGTCCCGAACGAGAGGGGGCCTTGTCGATTATCGGTGCGGTAAGCCCGCCGGGCGGCGACTTGTCCGATTCTGTTGTGCAGGCGACACTGCACGTGGTCAAGGTGTTCTGGTCGCTCAAAGGTGAGCTTGCTTATCAGAGACACTTTCCGGCAATTGACTGGTTGACCTCATACAGCTTCTATAAGCAATATCTCAGGGAGTGCTTCGAGAATAAGGAGCAGGGCTTGGAAATGGAAGAGTTGACCACCCAGGCGATGAGTTTGCTGGAACAGGAAGCCGAACTTCTTGAGATTGTTCGGCTGGTCGGCGCAGAAGCCCTGTCACCTAAAGACAGACTCGCACTTGAGACATCCAGGTCCATCCGTGAGGACTTCCTGCACCAGAACGCCTTCCATGAGGTTGATACCTATACTTCGATGGACAAGCAATACGAAATGTTAAAAACCGTCCTGCATTTCCACAAACAGGCCCTAACTGCCATTGAGGCCGGAGTTGAAACCGCTGATATTTTCAAGTTGCCTGTCCGTGAGGAAATTGCAAGGGCAAAATATATCCCGCATGAATTTGTAACAAAGGTCGCTGAAATAAGAGATGCGATAGACGAGCACATAAAACAATTACATCCATCAGGAGTGTCTTGAATAGTGTGAAACAAGATTGAGGTAAGTGGTTAATTGGTCAGTGGTGAGTAGTTAATCGGTAAGTGGTAATTAACCAGTTAACTAATTAGTATCTGTTGCGGAAAGCAACAACCGACGATGTCACCCCTGCGAAAGCAGGGGTTCAGAGCGAAAAAGCTGGATTCCCGCTTCCGCGGGAATGACAAATACTGTTCCCGCAACAGGAACTAATTAACCAAAGTAGGAGTTTGAAATGCCGGCTATAAAAGAATACCAAACAGTTACGAGTATCTCCGGCCCGTTAATGCTGGTCGAGATGGTTGATGAAGCCAAGTACGGGCATATCGTCGATATTGAGCTCGGTGACGGCTCGATACGTCACGGCCAGATTCTACAGGTCGAGAACGATAAAGTCCTCGTCCAGGTCTTCGAGGGCACGCGAGGTATCGACGTCACCAAAAGTACCGTTCGGTTTTTGGCCAAGCCGTTGGAGCTGGCCGTCTCGCCCGATATTTTAGGCAGGGTTTTTAGTGGTCTTGGCGAGCCGAAAGACGATGGCCCCGCCATCATTCCCGATAAACGTCTGGATATTAACAGCAAGCCGATTAATCCGTATGCCCGCAATTATCCAAACGAATTTATCCAGACCGGCATATCTTCAATTGACGGCTTGAATCCACTCGTGCGAGGCCAGAAGCTTCCCATATTCTCAGGTGCCGGCCTGCCACACGACCAGATAACCGCTCAGATAGCCCGGCAGGCAACGATTCTCGGAGAGGGCGAAGAGTTCGCAGTCGTTTTCGCAGCGATGGGAATCACGTTCGAGGCGGCACAATTCTTTATCGACGACCTGCATCAGACCGGTGCGATTGAGCGTGCAGTTATGTTCGTCAATCTTGCAAACGACCCCGCGATTGAGCGGATAGCAACGCCGAGGTTTGCGCTCACCGCCGCTGAGTACCTCGCATACGAGCTGGATATGCACGTGCTGGTAATCTTAAATGATATGACCAACTACTGCGAGGCGCTTCGTGAAATCAGCGCAGCCAGAAAAGAGGTCCCCGGCCGGAGAGGGTATCCGGGTTATCTCTATACGGACCTGGCGACCGTCTATGAAAGGGCCGGCCGAATCAAAGGCAAAAAAGGCTCAATTACAATGGTGCCGGTATTGACAATGCCTGAGGACGACAAGACCCATCCGGTGCCGGACCTGACCGGCTATATTACCGAGGGCCAGATAATCCTTTCCCGCCCGTTACACAGAAAGGCCGTCTCGCCGCCGGTTGACGTTTTGCCGAGCTTGTCACGACTTAAAGACAAAGGTATCGGCGAAGGCAAAACGCGCGAGGACCACGCCGACCTTTACAACCAGCTTTACGCCGCTTATGCCCGCGGCAAGGAATGCCAGGAGCTGGCGACTATTATGGGCGAAGCCGCACTCTCGGAAGAAGATAAGAAATATATGACCTTTGCCAACAACTTCGAGGACAGATACGTCTCGCAGGACTACTATGAAAATCGCTCGGTTGAAACGACCCTCGACCTCGGCTGGGAGCTGCTCAGTATGTTCGAGAACGCCGAGCTAAAGCGTATCGACGTCCAGCTTATAGAAAAGTATATGCCCAAATTCCGCAAAGAAAAAAAAGAATGAAGCACGAATCTCGAAATTCGAAACAAATACAAATGACAAAAATCCAAATTGCCAAAACGTCTCTTGCATGTCATGCTGAGCGGAGCGAAGCATCTTGCTTTCGATTGGGAGATTCTTCGATCACTGGTCGCTCACTCAGAATGACAGGTTTACTGTCAGTTTTGAACATTTGAACATTTGAATTTCGATATTGTTTCGTATTTCGGATTTCGATATTAGGATTTATATTAACTATGTTAGCAAACGTTAATGCTACACGAATGGAGCTATTGAGACTGCGTAAGCGGGTGGCGCTTGCCAGTCGCGGTCATCGTCTGCTCAGTGAAAAGAGAGATGAGATTTCCCGGCAGTTAATTCAAATTGCCAGAGAGATTCAGCCATTGCGCAAACGAGTTGAAGCTGAGCTGTTAGAGACGTGCCGGCGATTTATGTTAGCACGTGCAACGATGGAGCCGGAAGCCACCAAGGCCGCCCTCGAGGTCCCCACAAAGAAATTCAGCTTAGCTGTAACGTTCGCCAATATAATGAATGTAAGGGTGCCGTATCTGGCCAAGGAGATGGAGGGTGAAATTATCTGCTATGGCTTTGCAACCACATCCGGCGAGATGGATGTTGCATTGTTAGCTTTGGAAAGGGCTTTCGATAATTTGATTGAGCTGGCTGAGAAGGAAAAGCAGGCCCGTTTACTTGCCGTCGAGCTTCAGATGACCCGCCGAAGGGTAAATGTGTTGGAGCACGTTGTCATTCCCGAACTACACGAGACCATCAAGTTCATTTACGACAAATTAGCCGAGGCCGAACGCGACAACATCAGCCGACTAATGAAAATAACCGACATCATTAGAGCGTGAAGAAGAAGCGTGAATCGTGAAACGTATTTCATGACTTGTGGTTCTTCCATCTTGCCTATTCTTTTATTTCACCTAAACGATCAACCGCAAGAAAAATGCTTGTACGTAAAGCGCGTACGCGCTTTATGTACGTCACATCGCACTAAACTTACATCGCGATATGAAATTTACTCAGCTAACAATACTGCGTACTCGAAAAGAATAAGTAGCATTCCTGCTCAAAAACCAAACGCCGAACGCGACAATATCAGCCGGCTTATGAAAATAACGGATATCATTAGAGCATAAATCGGGGTTTGGGATTCGCGAATTGTATTTTTAAGTTCGATATTCGGTATTCGTTGTTTGACATTCTTGAAGGTCATTTTCGTGAAAGCAACAATCCGAATCTCATCATTGCGAGGAGCCCTTCGGCTACGCTCAGAGCCTGTCCTGAACTGAGTGAAGGAATAAACTTCGCGATGAAGAAATCTCTGATTTGGCATTTCGTATTTTGAACACGCCTGTCAGTCGAAGACCCCTTCCAACAGGGGGAAGTATGCGTATCCGCATTCGAATTTATCTACCGCCGCATCGTGTGTTTCGGATTTGTGCTTTGTAATTTCCCCCTTGCTCATTCTTTTATTTGGCCTTAACAATCAATCGCAAGAAAAAGCTTATACGTAAAGCGCGTACGCACTTTACGTATGACAATTATGAATTTTCAAAAAGCTGGATTCAAAAACAAGAACCCTCCCATTCGATCCTTTGACCCATTCGACTACCCCTTCGACGGAGTTTACCCTGAGCGTAGCCGAACGGGCTCAGGGCTACGGCTAATTCAGGGTAGGCTCTGCTCAGAGCAGGCAGGAGACAGGATGCTCGATTCCCGATGCTGGATTCTTCCGCCTTCGTCTAAAGCTACGGCGTGGCAGGAGCTATGGCGGACAAGCGATTCTTGAAGCTCGATGTCATTGCGAGGAGGCCCCCTTCTTGCTTTCGCAAGAAAGCAGGGGGCCGACGTGACAATCTCAAAAAAATAGGTAGCTGTCTTCGAATAAAAGGTTCAAATAATAGTTTCAATAGGAGGTAGTGTCAAAAAAAGCTTATACGTAAAGCGCGTACGCGCTTTACGTATGATAATTATGAATTTCTAAAAAGCTGAATTCAAAACAAGAGCCCTCCCATTCGACCCTTCGACCCATTCGACTACCCCTTCGACGGAGTTTACCCTGAGCGTAGCCGAACGGGCTCAGGGCTACGGCTAATTCAGGGCAGGCTCTGCTCAGGGCTACCGCTACTTCGTGTGTTTCGGATTTGTGCTTTGTAATTTCCTCCTTGCTCATTCTTTTGTTTGGCCTAAACAATCAATCGCAAGAAAAAGCTCATACGTAAAGCGCGTACGCGCTTTACGTATGCCATATGTGAACGCAAAAATATTTACATAGTTTTTATTAGGTGCTCTGCGGAGATTATTACAAGGCGGAGCAGATTCATTTAGCGTGTTTGGCTACTTTAATTAGACGAAGAATTAGCTCGGCTCGGCCATGGACAGCTATTTTAACGCAAATATGGGCTACATGTGTTCTCGCCGTATTGTAGGTGATATGACACTTTTTTGCGATTTGGTTGTTATTCAGACCCTCACAGACCAACTTTGCGATCTCAGTCTGCCGGGGCGTTAGGTGAAAGCCCCTTTGGATGTGGTTCCATTGTCTTGAGCTAAACATAGTGTGATAATTATAGTAGATTCTGCAAAATAGTCTGCATTTTTATTGAAAATTTTATAGCCGAAACTAAAACAAGTGTTAAAGTTCCGGATATTACTTTCAGTAGGACATAGTACAAAAAAAAGTATATACGTAAAGCGCGTACGCGCTTTACGTATTATAATTGTGAATCATTAAAAAAAGCGAAATTCAAAACAAGATCAGTTCTTCGACTCGACTCAGGGTAAACTCCGAAGTATATCTCGTATTTTCACTTCGATGTCCAACATTCATTGTTCGATATTCGATGTTTTGTGTTCGTTGTTCGATAACAATCAATCGCAGGAAAAATGCTTGTACGTAAAGCGCGTACGCGCTTTACGTATGTGACATCAAAAACAACTCCAAGTCAAATACTAAAATAATTACGCTTAATTGACCAAAACCACCTGAACGCTCACAAAACTCAAAATTCCTGTAGGGCTGTTCTGACTTGTCCCTTCGACCCATTCGACAAAGCTCAGGGCAGGCTGCGCTCAGGGCAGGCTCCTTCGACCGTGCTCAAGGCAGGCTCCTTCGACCGTGTTCAGGGCAGGCTCCTTCAACCGTGCTCAGGGCAGGCTCCTTCGACCGTGTTCAGGGTAGGCTCTGAGTGAAATAGAAGGAGCTTGTCAAAAGGCTAAACGCCGAACGAGATAACACCAGCCGACTTATGAAAATAATCGATATAATAAGAGCGTAGGTCGT
>Ga0209979_1001794_pt1 | contig 22245 bp, 19 predicted proteins | sample AnhtaG_FD_183114 | JGI IMG/M metagenome (GOLD analysis project Ga0209979, IMG submission 183114) | Deep subsurface microbial communities from Anholt, Denmark to uncover new lineages of life (NeLLi) - Anholt_01485 metaG (SPAdes) (version 2) | ecosystem: Environmental > Aquatic > Marine > Oceanic...
GTACAACGTCAGGGTAATCACCCCCATCCTCTCCGCAATTGCCCCCTACCTCTCGCTGACCGGGCGGGTGGAGATGATCAACGAGCCCTTCGGACCAACCGGCATGACTCACGCGGGCATTGTCCCGCCCACTCTGGGCATCCCCCCGACCTTTACGCCCACTCATACTCCCACGCCGACGTCCACGCCCGTTCCTGTCACCATCAACGAGCCTCTACACCCGGGGGACACGGTGGTGACGGGTCACGCAGAGCCAGGACATGAGAGTCTGATTGCAATCTGGGATTGGAGCACCAGCCAACAGATCGGGGCTGGCAACCTCCAGGCTGACGGAACATTCCGTATCACAGTGTCGCCGGCCCTGGAGGCAGATCATATTATTCGAGCCATTGGCACCTATAGCTATGATGATGCGGTGGTGGGCGCCGCGACCAGCACGCCGGCCGACACACCCACCGCCACCAGTACCTCCACTAGCACTCCTACTTTCACTGCCACGCCTACGGGCACCACCACACCAACTCCTACCGAGACTCCCCTGCCCTACGAGATCCGAGTGACTTGTGGCGACGACCAGGACTACACGGATGGCGGGGGCAACCTCTGGCAGGCGGACCAGCCGTACTCCTCGGGAAGCTGGGGATACATGGGCTTGGTCAGCCAGAACAACCGGTCTCAGGGCGCGTGCGGCACGGTGGCAGGCACCACAGAACAGGACCTCTACAACTCCTATTCCTTTGGCGAATTCATGACTTATCAGTTCGACAACGTCACCAATGGCGAATACCAGGTTACTCTACTTTTCGTAGAGCCAGACTTCTCAGCTGCGGGCATGCGCGTATTCGACGTTTCTATCGAGGAGAGTACAGTACTCGATGACCTGGATCTCTACAGTCAGGCCGGCAACTGCACCGCGTATTCGCGATCTTTCACCGTGAACGTGGCCGACGGACAACTGAACATCGACCTGGCACCAATCGTGGACGAAGCCATTATCAGCGGCATCGAAGTATCGTTCGGCGCGTATCCTCCTACCCCAACGCCAACAACCGGCCCTACCAACACGCCCACGCACACTCCAACGCCCACCAACACCCCGGTAGTGCGGCCAGACCTGACAATAACCGACCTGTCCGTCCCAGCCGGTCAACCCATCGCAGCCTGGACGCCGATTACCATCACCACTGAGGTCTCCAACGTCTCCACCGGCCCTTGCAACGAGTTCTTCTGGACCGATCTCTACGTCTACACCGATACTGCCAGGACTCCGCTGCACAATGAAGGGGGTGTGGCCTGGTACGCGCTGAGCAGCCTGGGTCCCAGCAGCAGCACGACTGTCACTTTCACGCACACCTTCACTATCAGCGGCACACAGTACCTCTATACACAAGCTGACAGCTTCCAGTTCGTCAATGAGCTAGACGAGGAGAATAACGTAAGCGAGCCCCTGACGGTGACAGTGTACTATTCTGGGCCGGCGCCCACTCCCACCCACACCGCCACGCCGGACCCCAACTGCGGCGATATCAGCGGCACCGTGTGGGCCTTCATCGGGGGCCAGCTCGTGGTGCCCACCGACCGAGTTCACATGTCCCTTACCTATGACGGCAGTCCGGTAGGTACCACCGAAACGGATCTCGAGGGACGATATCGTTTCGACTGCGTCCCGGCAGTGCCGGGCTATACGGTGAGGGGTACCTTGGATATCGGCGGCACGCCGTATGTGGGGACTGAGAGTGGCATACAGGTATCAGCCGGTCAAGAAACGAGCAATGTTGACATCATTCTGTACCCGTTGTAGAGAAGGTCCACAAGGAGGGCGTCATTGCGGCGCTTCTTCGCCTTGAGCTTCGCGATTTCAGGCATGTCCGCCGTCATGCTGGCCGCCACCTTTCTGGCGCAGGCCAGGGGTCTGTCCAGGGTTGGCGTCTGGTGGACCCCGCAGGAGGTTTCCCAGAGCGGCGTCGCCGCCTCTCGTGGCCCTCGCTTGGTCGCAGATAGTAGTGGTTACCTTCATCTGCTCTGGATGGACGATACACTTGGACAACCTGATCTGTACTACGTCAAGTCCGGCGATCAGGGCAACACCTGGTCCGACGCCGAACACATCCCTACCAGCCTAGACTCGTACCAGGGTTCAGTCGCCGTCGGCACCAATCAGACCATTCATGCCTGCTGGTGGGATGGGACCCCACCGTATCCGCCGTACGAGCTGTTCTATGCACAGAGGACGTCAAGCGGGTGGACCATAGATGAGCCAAGCGTCGTGGTGACCAACAGCCAGATCCAGGAGCCTTTGGTTGCCGAGGCTAGCAACGCCATCCATGTTGTCTGGTCCAACTGGCTGCAAGCCGCCCCCGACCTCTATTATAGCCGAAGGCCCGTCAGTGGTGGCGAGTGGCTCACGGCGACGGTGATCGCGGACACCGATCCTAACTCCCAGCACGCCAGAATGGCCATCGACAAGGACGGGAACCTGCACCTGGTCTGGCAAGAGAACACGTCACCCAATGAGATCATGTACATCTCCGGCACCGTTGGCACAGCGCAGACTACCTGGTCTTCGCCTGTCACCGTATCGGCCGATCTAAGTCTGCGTGCGACCAGCCCGGACATCGTCGCGGGCGATGGCGTGGTGCACATAGTCTTCGGCGTTGACGTAGCCGACCAACAGAGGACCCAAGACGTCTACTATGCTAGCTTCCCCATCAGCAACACCGACAGCATCTCACCCACCGTTATACAGGGGAGCAGGGTTGCTATATCGCAGCAGCTACCCACGTTGGCCAGCCCTTCCATAGCCCTGGATGGCCAGAATAACGTGCACGTGGTATGGAACGGCATGAAGGGTACAGAAGATGTTTGGGACCGTATCTACTATGCGATGTCTGAGAATCAAGGGGTGTCGTGGTCGCCGCCGATCGCTATCTCCCCTGACGATGCGTGGCCGGATTGGTTCCCCTCGATTGCCACCGACGGAGTTCTGGCCCACGTTGCGTGGCAACAGGGGGTACCACTTGGCGACAACGACGTCTACTATGCCCACAGTCTCCCAATCAACAGGTACTTTGCGTTAGCGCTGAAGGACTACCAGTGAGGATGTCTTGAAGCTCAGGTCTCTGGTTATCGCCCTTGGGTTGCTCGTGGCGCTCACTTATGGAGCCCTGGCCATCGTGCTAGTCAGGCTGTCTGCCAACAACGCCTCGGGCCAAGCAGACTTCACGGCCAAGGAAGCGTATCCTGTTGCTCAAGAGGCGGCCCAAGCCTGGCAAGGGGATGCCCAGTTGGTCAGTGCCAATGCCAGTTGGAGGGATCTCAAGCCGGAGGAACTGTTGGAAGAAGAAGTGAGTTGGGGTTTCACTTTCTTCTCGCCGCAGGCGCGAAGCATAAGGATCTTTTCCGTGACCCCTGAGGGTGCCCAAGGGGTGGAGAGCATTGAAGCCACTCCCAACACACGGGTGGCGGATGTTGGGCTCTGGCAGGTGGACAGTCCCCAGGTGCTCACTCTGTTTCTGGATCACGGCGGCCGTGACTTCCTGGCCCAAAACCCTGGTGCCACTGTGAGCCTTCGTCTCGGCCCTGCGGAGGGCAGTGAACCCTTGGTGTGGCTCGCCTTCGGCATCTCCAGCGCAAACAGGAGCACGCTCACTGTTCAAGTGGATCCCAGTAGCGGCGAGGTCAAGACTGCGAGTCCCTAGCGGGTGAGCACAAGGTGCCAGTCACATACGTAAGTTGAGGGAGGTGGAAGATGAAGGAACGGATCTTGAAAGGTCAGCAGAAGGGGCAGAGTATTGTCGAGGTCGCTTTCGCGCTGCCGATGTTGCTCTTGCTAGTCGTCGGGATCGTGGAGCTGGGCTTCGCCCTGAACGCCTACAATCAGACGATCAACGCGGCCCGAGAAGGAGCACGGTTCGGCTCCCTCGGCGGCTCCGACACGGCAGTGATGTCTATTGTCCAGGGGGCCGCTTCTGCCCTGACACAGTACGATGACTCGAATTCAGACCTCTACGTAGTGCGGGCCGAACTGACGGGCACCGCCCCGAACTGCAATGTTATCACAGACACCTTCAGTTGCACTCCGGTCTTGGACTCCGTCCAATTGGACACCAATTGCGTGTCCGGCGCCGAGATACTATCCCGACTGGAACCGCAAGGCATCGAGAACTGCGAGTTGGAAGTACTCGCGGTTGATCTCTACTACCGCTCTCCCTCTCTTCTGGGGCTTCCGCTGGTGCAGCAGTTGAGCGAAGCGGTGTCCATGAGAAGCCTGACCGTGATGCGCATGGAGACGCCGCGTCCTATGTCCGGTATTTGCAACGCGTACCCCATCGCGATACACAGATCTGTCCTGGCCGGCAAGAACAAGGGAGATCGGATAGATGACATCCTCAACGGCACCGGTGACGGCAACTTCGGTTGGCTTCGCTGGCCAGATGATCCCAGCGGAGGTAGTGCGGTGGCTCTGGAGGACGCCCTGACTCGACCGACCAGCGATGAGTTCGTCAATGCGGTAGACCCCACTGACACCCACCTCAGTGTGGGAGATTGGATTTGGGGCAACGGCGGTCTGAGCAACAGCATAGGTGCTCGAACGGCCCTCGACAATCTGCTGAACAAGGGCTGGATCCGGGTCGTCGTCTTTGATGAGCATTCCGGTGACGGCGGTGCTAACGGCAAGTATCATGCAAGCAATTTCGCCATAGTGAAGCTGACGGGCTACGCCTTGCCAGCTAACAACACCATCTCCATTGAGTTCATCGGCTACGATTCCACAGGCTGCGTGGAATAGCAGGCCCAGCCCTTCCTTCGCAGACAACCGATGCGGCCGGAACGAGGCTCTACTGAGGGGCAAAGGTGAAGAAAAGACTCGCACAGAGCAAAGAATGGCTGTTCTTGGACGATGAGCAGGGCCAGGCTATCGTCATCATAGCCTTCGCTGTCATCGCCCTCGTCCTGTTCGCGGGACTAGCCCTCGATGCGGCAACGATCTACGCTGGGCAAACCAAGCTCAAACGTGCGGTGGACGCCGCCGCTCTAGCCGGAGTTGTGGAACTCCCCATCGAGGATGCGGCAGTGGCGCGCACCAGCCAGTTCATGCTGGCCAATGGGTTCAATACCAGCGAGCTCTCACTCTTTGAGACTGCTCGTATCCCTGCCACCGAGTACATGCAGTGGGCTGTTACTGCCACGTACCGCGTGCCCCTGAACTTTCTGCCGATCATCAACTTCAACTACGCGGAGGTAACCGAAGTGGCGGTGGCAGAATACCGCTCCATGGTAGACATTTACACCACCCAGACCGGCGGCAGGGGGATAGTGGGACCGGTCAATCTTTCCAACTGGGGCAGGTACGCCAATCCCAAATGGGGTGATGCCTTCACTCCCGAATGCTGGACCTGCAATAGTGACTGCCCTCACGACCTTACTATAGATCTGCAGGGCAACGTTGCTGACTGTCCAGACGGTTCCAAGACTCCTGAGACTCCTGACGGTTTCAACCCCGATCACGTCGAGTTGTACAACGAATTCGGACAGGGATACCCCTTCCGTATCCACATACCGCCCGCCTACGGCTCGGATGACGTCCAGATCGAACTCCTGGATCCCGACGGGTACAATCAACCCATCAACGATGATGTGACAATCACTCACCTGGATGGCAGTACCGAGGTGATAGACATAAACGATGTAGACTGCAACCCGCACGGAGGCGGGGCCAACGACAATGACCGCCTCGATGCCTGCCTGTTGGAAACCGGAGACCTGCCGAACCCCTACTGGTTTCTCAGGATAGACGAGAATCGGAGCTTCACACACCTCAACGGCGGTCGACCTTCAAGCTACGCCCCGGGCTATAACACTGAAACCGAATATCGCTTGTACTATCACAAGCAATTGTCCGACCAGTCAATCATCAGACAGCAGTTAGGTACGTACGTGGGCGGCGCCAACGACGCCAGCACGGACATGAAATGGATCGTGGCCTGGACGGTGGATGTGAACTGCGAGGACGGGGGTTGCGGTGTCTCGGATATCGTGGTGAACGAGGATGGCTCCCGCAGTCTCTACCTGGAGGTAGACGGAGTCAGTGGCTATAGCGAGAACGGCTTCGACCTCTGGGCCGGTCCTCCGCCTCCGGTCACAGAGACCATACCCGCCGACATCAACGACCGCAACCTGTACCTGCTGGCGAATCCCTCCTCCCACACCGCAGGCACAATCGTAACCTACGGCTCCGGCTACATGCCCCTCAACGCCAACGCGACCGGGCCCATCACGATGACCTTTGCCTTCGTCCCGCCGGAGGCGGCTGGCGTTGGCATCAACCTGTATCACTTTGACAACGACTCTGGCTCACTGGGGCAGCAGATCGACTACTATCTCGAGGGAGTATCGGGCTGGCACTACGAGGGTACACTCTCCCTCAACGGAACCTGGAGCACAAGCCAGGACTACGTGTACCAGCCGCCGGGAAACCGCGACCACGACGGTGTCGGCATTCCTGACGAGTTTTACGGAGGGTACCTAGTGGGGCAATATCAGAGCGGCTTCCTCGACACCTCTAGCTGGCGCATCGAGTATGAAGGCGTTGTGGGTGACATGTTTGTCCGTCTCATCCAGTAGATTGGCGCCGGATCGCTTCTCAGAAGAATCGGTTGCCGTTCAAGTGAGTCTTGCTAAGTTGGCAATTCACTAGTACAATATAACCGTGTTCAGGTCCCAGCGAGGAGCTCTAGAAGCTTACTCCTCAAGCCGTAGGAGGGAAATATGCGACGCGGTAGTACGATACTGATCATTGTAGGGGTGCTGTTGGCGCTGACCACGGCGGCCATCGCCTACGTAGTGCTGGTCAGGGGTCCTGTTCCAGAACCGCCTTCCCCCACCACTACGCCTGAGGCCAAGGTCGCAGTTGTGATCGCGCTCCAGGATATCCCTGCCTACAGCGACATCACTGCCGAGGCCGTGGGAACTCAGGACATTGCGGAGTCCAAGCTGACCAACCATCTGCTGGCTCCCGAGGCGGTGGTTGGCCGCAGAGCCGCGAGAACGATTCTGCGCGGTTCCTTCATCATGTCAGACTGGGTTGTTGACCCCCAGGCCGTCGTGCAGGAAGGGAAGAACGCCTCCCTGAGCATCACTGTCGATAGGGAAGGGCGGAGCAGAGTAGCCATGGCCTTCGAGACGACAGAACTCCGCGGTGTCGCCGGAGCGATCCAGAACGGTGACTTCGTGGATATTCTCATCTCCTACCGATTGGTAGACACGGAGCAAGAACTGCCTGAGCCGGTCGCCGCGTCCATCGAAGGGTGCCCCGTATCGTGCCCGGAGCCAACTGAGAACCTACTGGCTCAACTACTGCTACAGGACGTCGAGGTCTATCGCGTGGGGCCCTGGCTAATGCCCACCCCCACGCCAGTCCCAGAAGGGGAGGAGGCCGAAGAGCAACCGGAAGAAGCGCAGCCCATACGGAGCAAGACACTGACCCTGCTCTTGACGCAACAGAATGCCCTGGTTCTCAAGTTCGCCCGCGAGAGCGGCGCTTCGATAGATTTGGTCCTGCGCGGCCGCGACGACCATGATGCAGTGCGCACAGAAACGGTGAGTCTTCAGTACGTGATGACGCGTTTCGACATCACCGTGCCCCCAGAGCCATTGAGGTACATCCCGGTGTCGATAAGTGAGTAGCCCTGTGGACCCCAGAGCATCAAGATGCTCCCGTTTCTGGTGCTGAGACGACTCTGATGATTGAAGAACCCGACAGCAAGATTCGCGTCCTGATAGTAGACGACATCCCCGAGACGAGGGAAAACGTCCGCAAACTCCTCTACTTCGAGAAGGACATCGAGGTAGTAGGAGCCGCTGCCAATGGATCCGAAGGCATCGAACTGGCGAGGGATCTCAGACCGGACATAGTCCTCATGGACATCAACATGCCGGACATCGATGGAATCACCGCCACCGAGTCCATCTCGCAGTCGGTGCCCGAGGTTCAAATCATCATGATGTCGGTGCAGGGCGAGACCGACTATCTTAGGCGGTCCATGCTCGCTGGCGCTCGGGAGTTCCTCGTCAAACCTTTCTCAGCGGATGAGTTGATTGCCAGTATCCGGCGCGTCTACCAGTTGAAGCCCAAGTTTGCGCCGGCCCAGCCACAGCTACTTCGCCCCCAACCGGTGACGCCTGGGCAACCTCACGAGGCGGAAATGACCTTGAGGGAGGGCGAGATTATCACTGTCTATAGCCCCAAAGGCGGGGCAGGGTGTAGCACCATAGCTACGAACCTGGCTCTGGTCTTGCAAAACAAAGAGCAGCGAGTGGCACTGCTAGATGGCGATCTGCAATTCGGAGATGTCGGAGTACTCCTGAACCTACAGCCTAGTAGGACCATTACCGATCTCATCTCTCACGTGGATAGTCTGGACACTGACTTCTTGAACGATGTGCTGCTTGCTCATCCGTCCGGCATCAAGATAATGCTGGCGCCCCCTAGACCGGACGTGGCTGAGGTGGTGAGACCGGACGACATGAGAGAGATTCTCAGACACCTCAGGCTCCTCTATGACTACACCGTGGTTGACACAGCCTCTTTCCTAGACGATGTAGTCTTGACCACGTTGGAGGTCTCAGATCTTCTTCTCCTGGTGGTGACCCCTGACATACCAACAATAAAGAACGTGAGGTTATTCCTTGAGGTACTGGATGCCCTGGACTACCTCACCAAGACGAAACTGATCGTCAACAAAGTCGGCCGTAAGGATGGGATAACTGACAAAGACATCACAGCCCACATCAAACACACTGTCTGGGCTACCATACCGAGGGATGACATTACCGTTGCGGCCGCCGCCAACCAGGGCATACCCCTCGTTACTAGCAACCTCAAGTCCCCCGCTGCCAAAGGCATCGCTGAGTTGGCCAACTTGATCCGACGGGACAGAACCGAGGAAGTTCAGAAGCCAGTCCTGGGAAAAGAGACCATCGCCGAAGGGACGCGCCCCAGTACATTGCTGGGACGGCTATTCGGCTAGCCCACAGGTGTGAGTGCAGAGAAGGTAGGATCGAGGAGGCAAGCCTGAATGTCCTTGCTGAAGCGAATAGAGAAAAGCCAGAAGCCTCAAGACGAAATCCGAACCACGAAGTTGGAGGAGTTAAGATTGAAGCGCCGGCCTGCGAGCCCGGCCCGCGACACTTTCTCCGAACTGAAGACCCGTGTGCAGAAAAAGGTCATCGCTGAACTGGATCCGCGCATGGATCTCTCCCAAACCGCCGAGGTGCGTGCGGTCATAGAAGAGATGTTCAATACCGTCCTGGCAGAGGAGAATGCCATCCTCAGCCGCACGGAGCGAAATGTACTTCTCGAGCAGATCGTGGCGGAAATCATGGGGTTGGGTCCGCTAGAACCGCTGCTCCAGGATGAGACGATTACCGAAATAATGGTCAACGGCGCCAATGACATCTATGTCGAACGGGAAGGAAAAATCCAGAAGACGTCCTACAAGTTCGAGAGCGACGAACACGTGATGCGCATTATTGACCGCATCGTAGCCCCCTTAGGGCGCCGCGTGGACGAGAGCCAGCCCTATGTTGACGCTCGCCTGCCTGACGGATCTCGTGTCAACGTGATCATACCGCCGCTGGCCATCCAGGGGCCTACCATCACGATTCGACTCTTCTCCAAGGTGCCCTACTCCATGGAGGACTTGATCGCTTTTGGGACTCTGACGCCGGAAATCGCTGAGTTCTTGGAGGTTTGCATCAAGTCAAGGCTTAACGCAGTCATCTCTGGCGGCACTGGTTCCGGCAAAACGACCACTCTCAACGTGATGTCAGGCTACATCCCCAGCGACGAGCGCATTATCACCATCGAGAATGCGGCGGAGCTCCAGTTGCAACAAGAGCATATCATAACTCTGGAATCCCGGATGCCAAACATCGAGGGCAAGGGTGCAGTCTCCATTCAAGACCTCGTGGTCAACTCACTGCGAATGCGCCCCGATCGCATAGTAGTGGGGGAGGTCCGCTCCGGTGAGGCATTGGACATGCTACAAGCCATGAACACCGGCCACGATGGCAGTATGACCACCTGTCACTCTAACAGCCCACGTGATACCTTGGCTCGCATGGAGACCATGGTTCTGATGGCAGGGACGGATCTCCCCCACCGAGCCATCCGAGAGCAGATCTCCTCTGCTCTCCACTTGATCGTCCACCAGGAGCGGCTGAGGGATGGCTCACGCAAGATAGTGAACATCACTGAAGTGCAGGGTATGGAAGGCAACGTCATCGTGTTGCAGGACCTGTTCACTTTCGAACAGACGGGGTTCGACGACGGACGGATAGTCGGACAACTACGTCCCACGGGAATCCGACCCAAGTTCACTGAACTGATCGACGGAGCAGGGTATCACTTGTCTGCTGAGATATTTGGTTACGATCAGCGAGGCCGTTTCAGGGGATAGAGGGAGATATCTGAGATGGATCCTCTTATTCTCGTCCTACCGCTACTGGCAGGGGGTTCCATCCTGATTCTATTCCTTGGATTGTCAAGGCTGGCAGCTTCGCGTTCGCGCGTCATCACACGTCTGGGCGACGTCACGGCAGTCGTCGCCGAGGAGGCGCCAAAGGCATCTTCAACAGGCGAACGCGCGGTACCTGAAGTGATGGTAACCTTGGACCGAGCCATCGTCAGGCAGAGCTTCGGCCGTCGCATGGCCACTGATCTAGCCAGGGCAAATCTCAAGCTCACCGTCGCCGAGTTCATGCTTCTGACACTGGCAACCGTCGCCCTTGGCATAGCCCTTGGCGCTCTGGTGGGACGAGCATACTGGATCATAGGGGCAGTTGCTGGAGCGCTGTTGGGCTTCATCGCGCCACGTTTCTTCCTTAAATGGCGGCAGGCGGGACGCCTGAACGCTTTCAACGACCAATTGGGTGATACCATCACCTTGCTGGCCAACTCTCTGCGCTCCGGCTACAGCCTGCTACAGTCCATGGAGATGGTGGGTAGGGAGTTGTCGCCTCCCATGAGCGAGGAATTCCAACGGGTGACCCGAGAGATAGGCTTGGGTCTCAGCAATGAGGAAGCCCTGGATAGTCTGCTTAGGCGCATCGACAGCGACGACCTCGACATGATGATCACCGCGATCAACATCCACCACGAGGTGGGTGGAAATCTATCGGAGATCCTGGACACCATCGGCCATACCATACGAGAGAGAGTGCGGATCAAAGGGGAAATCAGGACTTTGACAGCCATGGCCAGGTACTCCGGATACATGGTTAGCGTCTTGCCAGTGGCCGTGGCAGGGTTGCTCTTCGTCATGAATCCTGACTACATGTCCCAACTGTGGGAGGATCCCTGCGGAGTGCGCTTGATGGTCGCATCGGCTATCGGTATGGTTCTCGGCTGGGTCATCATCCGCCGCGTAGTGGACATCAAGGTATAGGTTGAGAGATCGCCGACATCTGAGGGAGTTGAAGAGATGTCTAGTATGATGCTACCGCTGTTGGTTTCACTCGGTATCGGAGGAAGTATCATCATCATCTTCGTGGGTTTGGCCTCGCGACGCCGGACCGACATCGTCGAGGAGCGCATGGGTGAATTCGGCACGCGGGAATTGATGACCCTGGAAGAGATTGAATTGGCCGAACCGTTCTCCCAGCGAATCATCAAACCAATGCTCCGCACGGTCGCCAGTGCCTTTGCTCGTCTCACACCTCGAAGGAACCTCGAGAACATTCAGCACAACCTCGACTTGGCGGGCAATCCCTATGGATGGTCGCCGATGGAATTCACTGGCTTGAGACTCGTCTGTGCCGTCCTATTCGGAGGGTTGGCACTGGCTGTGATGTTCGTATCCCGAGCAACGCTGTTGAACCAGACCTTCGCCACAGTCATCGCCAGCGCACTGGGCTACTTCCTACCCACCATCTGGCTGGCTCTGAAGATAAGGAGCCGCCAGACCAACATATTGAGGGCCTTGCCCGACGCCCTTGACCTCCTGACCATCAGCGTGGAGGCTGGCCTGGGCTTCGATGCGGCTATGGCGAAGGTGACCGAGAAGTGGAGCGACGATCTTAGCCAGGCGTTTAATCGGGTGCTGATCGAGATTCAGATGGGCACGGTGCGACGAGTGGCATTGCGATCTATGGCCAATCGCGCCGAGGTCCCCGAGCTCACCAGCTTCGTGGCAGCCATCATTCAGGCAGACCAATTGGGTGTAAGCCTGGCCAGGGTGCTACACATCCAATCTGAGCAGATGCGAATCAGGCGTCGCCAAAGGGCCGAGGAGATGGCCAACAAAGCCCCCATCAAGATGATGGTCCCTTTGGTCTTCTTGATCTTTCCAGCCTTGTTCGTCGTGCTATTGGGCCCCGCTCTCCCATCTCTCCTGAACGCCTTCGGAGGCTTCTAGCACCTGGCTAGAAGCGCTCTATCGCCTGACGAACCATCGAGGGGCAATAGGACACGCGGAGATCTGGGGCAGGGTCGGCACTGCGCGCGGCTCGGAGGAGTTGAATCCTTGGGGACACGCTCTTGAACCTTCAGCAAAGCTGGCACGAAACCACCCAAGGTCTTCTGAAACTGCTCTTCCCACCCCGCTGCGTCGCGTGTCAGCAGAGCGGCGATTGGCTATGCCAGGCTTGCCAGGATCGCATCGAGCACATCAGGTCACCTGTCTGTCCCCTCTGTGGGCAGCATGTTCCCCAGCCGCGTCTTTGCTCCTCTTGCCGCAGAGCACCCCTCCGGGTCGATGGAATACGCGCCGTCGGCTATCTGGAAGGGCCTCTGAGAACGGCCATTCATCGCTTCAAGTACTCAAACGTGCGTCCGCTCGCGGTGCACCTCGGTCAACTGTTGACTAACTACCAGCTGGAGAATCGACTGCCCGTAGACGTCATCGTTCCAGTACCTCTTCACGCCCGGCGAGTGAAGAAACGAGGATACAACCAGGCGGCCCTTCTCGCCAAGGAGATGGCGGAGGGCCTTGGCCTGCCTCTCGCTCGGGATTCCCTGGTCCGCGTGAGAAGCACTGTTCCTCAAGTAGGTCTCAGTGCTCGCCGGAGACGAGACAATGTCAGCGGAGCTTTCCAATGCCCCCAAGCACACTTGAAGGGGCAAAGGGTTCTGCTCGTGGATGACGTGTGCACGACAGGCGCGACGTTGGAGGCCTGTAGCATTGCGCTGCAACAGATAGACGTTGCCTCGGTGTGGGGACTGGTACTTGCCAGAGAAAAGTGGCATGAGCACGAGCGTGAATCACAGTGTGGAGGAGAACAATATGGAGCTGGTCATCACCGGCAGAAATATGGAGATAAGCGATGGAATGCGAGAGTACATCGAGAAGAAAGCAGGGAGACTGGACCGCTATCTGCGCGGCATCGATGAAGCCTCACTGGAGCTGACCCGCGAGAGCGCCAAGAGTGCCGATGATCGTCACATCGCTCAGCTCACCGTCCGCGTGAGGGGCACCATACTACGAGCTGAGGAAAGGGCAGCAGACGTCTTCACAGCCTTTGACGCTGTGCTAGACAAGATGTATCGCCAGATCATCCGGTACAAGACGAGAAGACGGGGCAAGCAGCGTGTCCAAGAAGAGGACCTCATGCCTCCCATTGAGGAGTATGACGAGGAGGCGCCAAGGCGGATAGTCAGGACAAAACGATTTCAGGTGCTTCCCATGGATGAGGAGGAGGCCGCGGAGCAGATGGAGCTCCTCGGCCACGATTTCTTCCTCTTTCTCAACGTCAATACGGGGGAGTTGAACGTGCTGTACAGGCGGAGAAACGGCGATTATGGTCTGATCGAGCCAGAATTGGCATAGGGATGGATGGCACTATACTCTTCGTGTGCAGCGGCAATTTCTGTCGCTCCCCCATGGCAGAGGCAATACTGAAGGATTTCCTGCGACAAGACGGGAAGGAGTGTCACTACCGCATTCACTCGGCCGGCACATGGACCCGGGATGGTCTGAGCGCATCACCACTAGCCATTCGGGCCATGCAAGAACTCGGACTGGACATCAGTGCTCACCGTTCCCGTCACCTCACCTCTCAGGATGTCGCGGGAGCAGATCTGATCATCGTCATGACCCGTGATCACAAAGAGGCACTGAGCGCGGAGTTCCCCGAGGCCAGGGAGAAGCTCTGCCTGTTGAGCGAGTTGGCGGACCAGAGGTATGATATTGCAGACCCATCAGGCAGTGGCTCGCTAGAACTCCACGAGGGATGCGCACACGAGATCAAGGAACTCCTGACTCAGGGCTACTCCCGTATTCTGAGTATCGCCGCCAGTGGTGACGAGGAAGGGTAGACGGCTAGCCTCCTTGTAGACGCCAGAGCTTCCGATAGCGCACCATCTCATAGTAGGCCATCAAGGCGCTGAGCACTAGCCCGCGCCATCCATCCTTGTATCCCTGAAGCGTCCAGTACCGCCAACGGAATTGACGCAAGGGCTGGAGAATGAAGTTGTGCGGCCTAGCCCGCTGTCCATCCTGAAGCAGCATCCAGGCTTCGTAGTCGGTGTACCTGCCCTGTTTGGCGCAAAACTGTTGCACTGTATTGTAGTTGTAGTGGATCAGGGCACTCTCGAGATGGCCTGCCTCACCATCCAACTCGACCAGCTCATGGACCTCTCGCCGTTCGTCATAGTGCGCCCTATCACGGGCCAAGACCCGTAGCTGGTAGTCAGGGTACCACCCTGCATGGCGGATCCACCTGCCGAACATGTAGTTCATTCGCGGCACCCACCAGCCCGCAAATCCTCCCTCACTTGTGACGTGGCGTATCTCCTCTGCCAACTCAGGAGTAACCCTCTCGTCTGCGTCGACGAAGAAAACCCACTCTTTCTGCGCCAGTCGCAGCGCGGCGTTCCGCTGCAGAGGGTAGTTGACGAAACGACGTTGACACACCTCGGCTCCCCTGTCCTGCGCAATCTGCACAGTGGCATCCTCGCTGAACGAATCCAGAACCAGCAGCTCATCAGCCCATTGCAGCGTATCCAGACAAAGCGCGATGTTCCTCTCTTCGTTCTTGGTGAGAACCACGATCGAGATCTCTGCCATCCACTCTCTTCCCCAGCCGCGCAGCGCAACGGGATGGTGATCCGATCCCGCTGGCGTCAGGATAGCATCCGAACCTGACGATACGTGGCCAAGCGGTCTCTCACAGCTTCTTGATCCAGGCGACCTCGCCCAGCGGCCCAGCGCGCCTGCAGACTGCGCTGCGTCAAGCCCAGTAACACCAGCCAGCGAGCCGCACGCCGGAAGGAACCGCTGTAGTGCTTCTCATACAGCCGATACCGGCTTCTGTGTAGCTCGATGAACATCTCATCCCGGAATTGAGCGGTGCTCTGAGCCTCGTAGTGAACGACCTCCGCCCGGGGGCAGCAGCAGACCTGCCAGCCCGCATCCTTGATGCGCATGCACCAATCGATCTCCTCGCAGTACATGAAGAAGCTCTCGTCCAGAAGGCCGACTTCCTCGATCACCCTTCGCCGCACCATCAATCCAGCCCCCAGCGGATGATCCACTGGGAAAGGCTCTCCCATGTCGTACAACGCACGGGGATAGCGACCATTGAGACGGGAGTCGACAAGCCGATAATTGAGGGGAAAGAAGTCAAGGAAGATCATGGGCAGCGTGGGAAAAGTGAAAGCAGAGTGCTGAAAACTGCCATCCGGGTAGACAAGCTTCGGCCCCACGACGCCGATCTCAGCATCATCGTCCAGCAACTCCATCATCCTCCCTAGCGCCCCTGAACGAACGACTGTGTCGGGGTTGAGAAGCATGACATACCGCCCACTACTCGATTGAATTGCCTGATTGCTGCCTGCCGAGAAACCTCGATTTTGCTCGTTGGCGAGAAGGCGCACCTGTGGGAAGGCGCTCCGGACCATAGCCGCGCTTCCGTCAGCCGAAGCGTTGTCAACCACAATCACCTCATAGTCGGCTCCCAGATTGAGCATTGAGATCACAGAAGTCAAGCAACTGTCAAGGAGCTCTCGTGTGTTGTAGCTGACGATGAGCACAGAAAGGTCCATTCTGGGCCTCTCGTCCTCAGAAGCCGATCGATATCTCGGTGGGGTTCTGACGATCGTTCACTATGCGCACCTGCTCGTGCACGAGGCCAGCCCAGAAGTAAGGATTGATCTTCGGAGGTTCATCGGTGATGGTGATATGACCGATCACTATCACTCGCTGACCAGGAAGCAGATAGAGCTGCCTTTGGCCGTCGATCATCCTTTCCTCCAGGTCCTCGTCGCTGCCCAGTTGCCACCGGTAGGTGTACGGACGCCCGTCGCTGTTGCCTTCGAAGTCAACCCCCACACGGAATATCCCTGGCTCCTCGTAGAACCCCATGGTATTGAAGTTCTCTCGGCTGGTGTAGGTCGTGCCGGAGGCAGGCCCTTTGGTGCGGATAGCCACTGCCCCAACATTCTCCACAGTCACCGTCACGTGCAACGTACCGCCCAAGGGGACCACCGTAGGGTAGAACTCGACCGTCTGTATCTCAGCCAAAGGAAGGCCCCCATCTTCGATGGTCAATGCGGCCTCCTCCACCACTTGATTGCCCGCTCGGTCAGTCGCGACAGCTACCACGGTGTATTCGCCATCGGAAGGCGGCGAAGCGCTGAGGTCAATCCCCCCATCGTAGTCGTACTCCCAGAGGCCCGGCTCCAACTCCACCTTGCTGGGGTTGCCCTCCAGGTCAAATTCATTCTCGTTCCACCTTGTCTTCGGAAGCCCGACGGGATGACGCTTCCCTTGCTCATCTCTTAGATAGACCTCCACCTCCCCGCCTTCCAAGAGACGAAAACTGATGGCTATACGGTCATTGATGCCATCTTGATTGGGAGTGAAAACCTGGGGAAAGACCGTGAAATCCTCCAGTTCGGGGCCTGAACTGTCTGCGCCACTGACGGTCAGTTGCCCTTCTACCCTCTCTGTCTCCCCTGAGTTGGCATCAATGGCCTCGACTACCCAAGCATACCGACCATCTGGCAGTACTTGCCCCTCAATGGCCCCTCCAAACAAAGCCTCGTACTCCCCCGGCGAACGCCTGTTGCCCTCCCGGAAGAAGTATTCCTGGCCTTGAGCATCAATGAAGTAGATGTACAGTTGAGAAGGGCGAGAGATCTTGTAGGTGATCCTTGCGACATCATCCACTCCATCTGCGTTGGGCGAAATCACCGCAGGACTGATCTCCACATCGTGAAGCAGAAGCTGCCCTCCCACACACCCACCCAGCAAAATGCCGGCCAGTAGCACAGTGCCAGCCAGCAGGAACAGAGTTCGACTATGACTCAAAGCACGCACCTCCGCATCATTCTACCTTCTTCCAAAGTCCCGCTCCAACTGCTCAGCGCTCACGTGCAGCATCGTGGGGCGCCCGTGAGGGCAAGTGCGAGGCATGCTTGTCTCCTCGAGTTGCCTCACCAATTCCCGCATCTGGTCAAGCGAGAGAGTCTGCCCCGCCTTCACCGCCCCATGACAAGCCAGACTGATAGCGAGTTGCTCTTCCCCAAAGGGCGTACCATCTGTGGAACATGCCTCGTCCAAGATATCTAGAATGACTTGGGTCAGGTCAATGTCTTGCAGAATCGCTGGCACCGCCCGCACCAGACACGAATCGCCCCCAAAGGCTTCTATCTCGAACCCAAACTCCCTCAGTCTGGTCAGCCGCTCTTTCAGCACCGCAGACTCTCTGGCCCCAGCTTCCAGGACCAGTGGTTCCAGGAGCCTTTGAGAGGACACTCTGGCCTCGGCGATTTCAGCCTGGAAGCCCTCCAGGAGAACACGCTCGTGAGCTGCGTGTTGATCTATCAGGTACATGCCAGTCGGCCCCTCGGCGATGATATAGGTGCGACCTACCTGACCCAACACCCTCAACATGGGGAGCTTTCCCCGCGGGGGGCGGTCGGTGAGCATGGGCGGCTGCTCAGCCGTTCGTTGCACCTCCAAAGCAAGCTCACCTCGGTTGAGTTCCGAGCCTCGGCCCACTTCCACTGGTCGCCCCGGCCCGTCCTCCACGGCTTGCCCCCAGGCGAAGGCGGTAGACGTGCGCGCCACAGGAGCCCTCTGAGTAAGGGTCTGCCTCACCGCCCTCTGTACGGCTGCAAATACCTCCCCACTGTTGCGAAAGCGGACTTCGCTCTTGGCAGGATGTACGTTGACATCCACCTCCTCCGGAGGCAATGTCACTTTCAGAATCACCACGGGATACCGCCCCTTGGGCACCAGGCCGTGGTAGGCTTCTCTGGCAGCGTAGCTCAGCAGTCGATCTCGCACCCAGCGGCCGTTGACAAGTACTGTAAGGTGCCGGCCGCTGGAACGATGAAGCGCGGGATCGCTAACGAAACCGCGCACAACGATGGCTGATTGGGTGGCGGAATTGCCCTGCATCTCGATCATCTGTTTGGCGATCTCGAGCCCGTAGGCGTTGACCAGCACGTCATACAGGTCTCCGGTTCCCTCTGACCGAAACGTGATTCGCCCATCCCTCAGAAGGCTGAAACGTAGTTCAGGATAGGCCATGGCGTAACATGTGACCAACTCGGCGATGTGTCGTCCCTCCGTGGCCTGCGAGCGGAGAAACCTGAGCCGAGCAGGAGTATTGTAGAAGAGGTTCTCCACAGTCGCCACTGTACCCTGAGTCGCTCCCTGGGGTTCGCGGCGCAGTATCCGTCCGCCCTCCAGCCGCATCAAAGTCCCCACCTCCTCGCCCTTGGCCCTGGTCATGACCGTGAGCTGAGACACGGCAGCGATGCTGGTCAGTGCCTCACCACGGAATCCCAAAGTGGTGAGGTGGGGCAGATCCTCAATCGCCTCCAGCTTGCTGGTGGCATACCGCTCGAAAGCCAGTTGTACTTCCTCCGCACGGATACCCTCTCCATCATCGATGACCCTTATGAGACGGCGTCCGCCCTGGCTCATCTCCACCTTGATGCCTCTGGCTCCAGCATCAACGGAGTTCTCGAGCAGCTCCTTCACCACCGACGCTGGTCGCTCGATAACCTCTCCCGCTGCGATTTTGGACGCAACTTCCTCAGGCAATACCTTGATGGGCATGACTTCAACACGCGTTCATCACTGGTCCAAAAGAGATCTGTCATCAGACATAGGGGACTGAACCCATTCTAGCACACCGTGTCGGAATGCGCCAAGCATATGAAGAAGCCACCCGACATGGGTGGAGAAACAAGAGAGATGGTTGTTTCTTCGGGGCTTTTGGTGTAAAATAGGCCAAGTGAGCCACTCCTAACACCACATGCGTAGCGAGGAGATGCCAAGATGAATGAAATCGTGATCGTCGGAGGAGTGCGGACTCCTATCGGCAGCCACGGCGGGGGTCTTAGAGACATACCACCACAGGAATTGGCCAGGATAGTCATGGCGGAGGTGATGAATCGCACGGGGATAGATGCCAACGCGTTCGACGACGTCATCTTCGGCTGCTGCGGCCAGTTCTCAGACGCTCCCAACGTCGCTCGGGTGGCCGCCCTCATGGCCGGTGTGCCCACCCATGTTCCTGGCTATACCGTGCAACGGAACTGCGTCTCAGGGATGGTAGCGATCACGAACGCTTGTCAGGCCATCAAAGCCGGCGATGGCGGGGCCTTTCTGGTCGGCGGTACCGAGTCCATGAGTTACGCCCCGTATACGGTCCGTGGAGCTCGGTGGGGACTGAAACTGCGGAGTACTGAGTTCGTTGATGTCCTCTGGGAGGGTCTCACGGACCCGGTGTGCGGCATGATCATGGGCAACACCGCAGAGAACCTAGCCCTTCTCTACGGGATAAGTCGTCGAGACCAGGACGAATTCGCCGTCCAAAGCCACAGGAAAGCGTTCATGGCTACGCGGATGGGCAAGTTCAGGGACGAGATCGTGCCCGTGCCCGTGATCAAACGCGTGGCGGGCCAGGAAGTCGCCAGGGAAGAGATCACACAGGACGAGAACATCAACGCCGGCCTTACCGTCGAGAAAGCCGCCCTGTACCCCACCGTCTTCAAGAAGGGCGGTGTGGTCACTCCGGCGAACGCCTGCCCCATCTCCGACGGTGCAGCAGCCCTCGTCGTGATGAGCAAGGAGAAGGCTGACGAACTGGGACTGGAAGCCATGGCCTACATCCGGAGCTACGCGTACGCTGGTGTGCCGCCAGAGATCATGGGCGTGGGGCCCACCAAGGCCGTGCCCCTCGCTTTGGAGAAAGCAGGACTCGAGCTAGCCGATATTGACATCGTCGAACTGAACGAGGCTTTCGCCGCCCAGGCCCTGGCCTGCGGCATAGAGCTTGAGAAGGACGGTTTCACCTGGGACAAGGTCAACCCCAACGGTGGAGCAATCGCCCTGGGCCACCCGGTGGGTTGCACAGGGGCACGCATCACAATCACCTTGATGTACGAGATGATCAAGCAAGACGCCAGCCTCGGCCTAGCAACGGCGTGTGTCGGTGGTGGACAAGGTGGAGCGCTCATCATCGAGAGGAAATAGGGAGAGAACAGAAGCATGTACGATCAAGCCAAGAGGCAGAGATTCATCGCCAAAGCACAGGAAGTGTACGAGGCACTCAAGGGCGAACTGGAGCCTGCTCATCAGGGGGAGATCGTGGGTATCCATCCTGAGAGTGGTGATCATTTCTTGGGTAGGACACTGAACGACGCAGATCAGAAGGCCTTCGCCAAGTACCCGGATCAGTGGCTCTACTTCGTGCGTATCGGTTCTCCGGAAGCAGCCCTACCGTTGAAGACCTGGTAGTCGTAAGCGTCAGCATCAGTGAAGGAGGGAATAGAGGATGTACATCTTCAAAGCTGGAGTAGTGGGCGCAGGATTCATGGGCGCTGAGATCGCCCAGGTCATCTCCTATTCTGGCCTGCCAGTCGTCCTGAAGGACGTTGACCAGGAGTTCTTGGACAAGGGGCTGGACAGAATCCGCCGCATCTACCAGACACGAGTGGATAAAGGCAAGATGGACATGTCTACCCTAATGGAGAAAATGGACCTGATTCAGGGCACTCTGACCTACGAGGGCTTTGAGGACGTAGACATCGTCATCGAGGCTGTGCCGGAAAAGATGGACCTGAAGAAGCAAGTTCTCCACGAACTGGAAGACGTGTGCCCTGAGAGCACCGTTTTTGCTTCCAACACCACCGCCCTCTCCATATCGGAGATGGGAGCTGCTACAGAGAAGCCCCACAAGATGGTGGGCATGCATTTCTTCAGTCCGGCCCACATCATGAAGCTGGTGGAGGTGATCCCGGGGCTGGACACGAGTGAAGAAACTACCAACGATGTGGTCATGTTCTCGGAGTCCCTGCGGAAGATCCCGGTGGTCGTGCAGGAGTGCCCAGGGTTTCTGGTCAACCGGCTCTTGATGGCGTATCTTAACGAGGCGGCTCTCTGCCTCGAGGAGGGCGCGGCAACAGAAGAGGAGACGGACGAGGCCATGGTCAGGTTCGGCTGGCCCATGGGACCCTTCACCTTGATGGATATGATAGGCACTGACATCTGCTATGTGACCGGCAAGTATCTCACCGCGGAGTATGGCGAGCGCCTCCACGCCGCCAAGATCTTCCAAAAGCTCTACGAGGCCGGGCGCTTCGGAGAGAAAGCTGGGGCTGGCTTCTTCGGCTACGGAGACCAGACCGACGAGCCGGTGAAAGAGATGATCAAGGAAATCCAGTCTCGGCCGGGAGCTGTCACCGGCACCGAGTTCAGCCCCGATCGGCTCATGATGCCCCTGATCAACGAGGCGGTTCTCTGCCTGCAGGAGCATGTCGCCTCCGCGAGCGACATTGACATGGCCGCCATCGCCGGTATCGGCATGAAGATGGGCGATGAGCGTATGGGTCCACTAGCCATGGCCGATAGAATCGGTCTGGACGTCGTTTTGGAGAAGCTAGAGAAGTACAAGGAAGAGCTGGGGCCCAGATTCCACCCCGCTCGCCTGTTGCGCCTACACGTGCGGGCTGGGCACCTGGGAGAGAAAACTGGTAGAGGGTTCCTGGAGCACGTGGGCTAGCGCATCTCAGCTTGTTGCCCTCCGACCAGGCGCTTCTGTGAAGGTGCATGCTGGCCCACAAAGAGAGGAGTGAAAATGACTGAAAGGCAATACGTGAAGCTGACCAAAGAGGACCGAGTCGCCATTCTCACCATTGACAACCCTCCGGTGAACATGATCTCTGTGTCCGTGGTAAACGACCTGCGGAGCGCCCTTGAGGAGGCCTGGGGGGACGACGACGTCAAG
>Ga0209979_1001795_pt1 | contig 22240 bp, 14 predicted proteins | sample AnhtaG_FD_183114 | JGI IMG/M metagenome (GOLD analysis project Ga0209979, IMG submission 183114) | Deep subsurface microbial communities from Anholt, Denmark to uncover new lineages of life (NeLLi) - Anholt_01485 metaG (SPAdes) (version 2) | ecosystem: Environmental > Aquatic > Marine > Oceanic...
TTGCGGGTTGCGGGTTGCGGGTTGCGGGTTGCGGGTTGCGGGTTGCGGGTTGCGGGTTGCGGGTTGCGGGTTGCGAGTTGCGGGTTGCGGGTTGCGGGTTGCGGGTTGCGGGTTGCGGGTTGCGGGTTGCGAGTTGCGGGTTGCGAGTTGCGGGTTGCGGGTTGCGAGTTGCGGGTTGCGGGTTGCGGGTTACGAGTTGCGGGTTACGCTTGTAATCGAGCGAGCTCGTCCTGACACATCTTCAATTGGCCGGGGTTGGTGAGCTTTTTTGCTGCGGCCTGCAAATGCTTTACCGCCGGCTCCGGCTTATCGAGATAACGTGAATACAATATGCCCAGCATCAGCTCCACCTGCTCGGCGTATTCGTAGTTGTTGTAGTGAGTTAAAAACTTTTCGTAGGCCTGTGCCGATTCAGCGTGTTTATTGTCGCCGGCAAGCTGATTGGCGATATCCAGCAGATACTGGCGAGGCAGAATCTGCTCACTATCGAGCCCTGTTAGCTCCAGATACAGCTCGGCTGCGGCCGGCAAATTGCGCTGGGCAATCCGGCTGCTAATTCCGTTACGAAGCTCCTTCGTTTTCTCCTCCAGTTCCTTCTGAGCGGCCGTTTTGACCTCTTTTACCTTTATCTGCTTGCTCCTTGTCTGGCCGGTAAATGGGTCGTAATCGCTCGAAACGGCATCGCGATACTGGCGCCGCCGATTCCATCGTTTTATCATTGCCCCTAAATCAAACCCACTGCTTGAAATTAGGCCTGTGGCGAGCATAATTAACATCGCTGCGATGCCAAAGGCGTATCCTGCCAGATGGGCGTCATAGGCAACGGCGGCGATGGAAAATCTCGGTTCAACAATATTGTCCCAGACAATTAGTTTGAAGACGATGAAATACAACGCCGGCAACTCCATTGTGCCGATGAAGAAAAACCAATATAAGACGGTTATCAAGGTCTGCGGGAACAACACCAGGTAGGCTCCGGTTACGGCCGCCACCGCTCCGCTGGCACCAAGGACGGGGTTAGTGTGCAGAATTGTATGACCAATTCCGGCGAAAACCGCTCCGCCAAGATAAAGACACAAATAACCGATGTGTCCGAGCTTGTCGTTAACATTGTTGCCGAACAGGTACAGAAAATACATATTGCCGATAATATGCATAAGACCGCCGTGCAAAAAGGCGTAACTTACAAACTGCCATAGATACAGGTGACCAGGCCTGGGGTCGAGCATGAATTGCTCCGCCCAGGGCCGAAGAATCTCCACAGACCTTGTGAGTGGGTCTCTGTGAGGCCAATACGTAAGAAAAAAAATAAGCACATTGACAAGTATCAGGGCATAATTTGCGTATGGCGTCCGCCGCGGCCGAATACTTGTCCGGATGGGCAATATCATAATATAATATAATCTATTTAATAAAGAGTTAACGCGTTTGGTCGGTTCAGAGGAATATTGTAATAGTAAGCAGCACGTCGGACAAGATATAAAAAAATAGGACGGCAAACGCCGTCCTGTCTGATAAAATCAGGTTACAAACAGTTTTTCTCCCTCGCGGAAAACACCGAGAGCCGGTGCGATTATTTGCGCCCCCCCATTTTGGGTTCGCAAAATGGCGGCCCCGTAGCAACCAGCTTCCTCCCCCAGCCGGGTCTTCATCTAATAAAAATATAAGAATAAAACGATGCAAAGCCAAACATTTCAGCAAAAACCCTTTATTTTTTGCCGGGATGTTGTTAATCAATTGTATTTACAATCTAATTTTCCAAAGAAAGATGCACGAAGGAAAACACATGTTCAGGAAAGGAGTAAGTATGAAAAAGACGACACAATGGATGACAACGGGTTTGTTTTGTCTCTTTGCCGCGGCAATAGCAGTCGGTGCACAGGGCGAGAAGAAACCCCGCAAACCTATTTCCTGGAGCCACTGCCTCGCTCAGAAGCCCGGGTTTTACGCAAGCGACGAGGCCGTTCGTATCGCCGATAATGTCCTTCTGTACCAGCGCAACAGCGGTGGCTGGCGACAGAATATTGATATGGCCCGTGTCCTGAGCGAGAGGGACAAGGCTCGGCTCCGCAACGATAAGAATAGGCAGGACTCCACACTTGACAACGGCGCCACCCACACGCAGATGCGATATCTGGCCAGAGTATATGACGCCACCAGGCTCGAACGTTTCAAGAAGGCCTTCCTCAAGGCCGTGGACTACCTGCTGGAGGCCCAGTACCCCAACGGCGGCTGGCCGCAGCGCTACCCAAACCCCAGTGGCTATTCGAGGTACATAACATTTAATGACGAGGCTATGATTGGCGCGATGAGCGTGCTGCGTGATATCGCCGAGAAAAAACCACCATATACTCTGGTTGATGAACAACGCCGCAAGAAGGCCGAAAAAGCTGTGCAGAAGGGCATCGAGTGTATCCTCAAATGCCAGATTATCGTCGGCGGTAAGCGCACCGCCTGGTGTCAGCAGCACGATGAGAAGATCTTTGAGCCCCGGCCCGCTCGCATTTACGAGAAGGTATCGATTTGCGCCGGCGAAAGCATCGGCGTGGTCAAATTCCTGATGAACATCGACAACCCTAATCCGGATATCATCGAGGCCGTCCAGGGTGCCGTCGCCTGGTTCGACCGCGTCACGCTCACCGGTATTCGGCAGGTCAATAAGCCCGATGAGTCCGAGAGGGGTTATGATAAGGTCATCATCAGGGACACAACGGCCCCGCCAATCTGGGCACGCTTCTATCAGATTGGAACCAACCGACCGATTTTCTGCGGCCGCGACGGCATTATAAAGAGTAGCCTGGCCGAGATTGAACACGAGCGACGGACCGGTTATGCCTGGTACGGCTTCTGGCCGGCAGACCTGCTAACCAGGGACTACCCTGCCTGGCAGAAGAAGTGGACCCCGAAAAAGAACGTGCTCAAGAACTGAGCGTCGGAAAACGGATTCGATTAGAGAATAGCGCAAATGAACAGCAGAGTTATAAAAAAACGCATCAAGGCAATTCGCCGTCGGCTGAATGAAAAGAAGATAAATTGCCTTATAGTAACAAAGCCGGCCAATGTAACTTACACGACGGGCTTTCTGGGCGATGATAGCTGGGCGGTCATTACTAAAGCCAGAGTTTATCTCTTAACCGACAGCAGGTACATCGAACAGGCGCAAAAAGAATGTTCATCCTGCAGCATAATCCAGCGAACCGATTCCTTGTCCCGGGCCGTAGCCAAACTGGTAAAGAAACTAAAATCCGTGCGAACGGTAACCGTTGAAAAGTCCACCTCGCTTGCTGATTTCGAGGCGGTTAAGAAAAACGTTAAGGCCCACCTTAAATCAGTTGCGAATATTATCGAATCCGTCCGCAGCAGCAAAGACAGCAGCGAAATTGCTGCTATCAAAACCGCCGGTTCAATCGCAGCACAAGCCCTTAAACAGACACGGCGATACATAAAGCCGGGCATAACCGAAAACGAATTGGCTGGTATGCTCGATTTTCAAATTCGCAAGCTGGGGGCAACAAACAGTTTCGATACAATCGTTGCCTTTGGTCCAAATGCCTCGCGACCCCATCACCAGCCGGGCAAAAGGAAGCTCAAACAAAAAGATACCGTCCTGATTGACTTCGGGGCTAAATACAAGGGCTATTGCAGCGATATTACCAGATGTTTTGCTATTGGTGGGCCGACTACTTTTTATAAAAAGGTTTACGATGTCGTCGAGCAGGCCCAGGCCGCTGCGATAAAAATGGTAAAGGCCGGAGTCAAAATTAACCGGGTAGATGCCGCTGCCCGAAAGGTAATCGACGAGAGTGATTTGCCTGTCTATGGCCACGGGACAGGACACGGCCTCGGTCTGGAAATTCACGAATTGCCTTTCCTCAAAGCCGAGAGTAAGGGAAAGCTCAAGGCCGGCCAGGTCATAACAATTGAGCCGGGCGTATATATCCGGCGGCAACTCGGCGTGAGAATAGAGGATGATATTCTCGTAACCGACACCGGCTCCAAAATATTAACCCACAGTTGCCCACACTCGCCTCTACTCACCAACTGAAACGGTCAAATATTTGTTTGACTGCCGAAAGCAATGAGCTATAATAAAAGCAGTTCGTAAGCCAGGCCAGATTAAAAAAGGAGGTCAATATGAAAACACGAATGATATTGTTATTGGTCTTATTGGTGCTCTTGGGTACTGTGCCGGGATGGGCGGGGGAGGTGCGATTCAAAAAAATCATCGTGGACAAAACCTTTCGCTCCGAGGGCGTTGCGGTCGGAGACATCAACCACGATGGCAAGATGGACATCCTTGCCGGCGACGTATGGTATGCAGCCCCCGACTGGAAGATGCACGAAATTCGGCCTGTCGGACAATACGACGGCTCGAAAAGTTACAGCCAGTGCTTTGCCAACTTCGCACAGGACATCAATGGTGACGGCTGGGTCGATTCCATTATCATCGGCTACCCTGGCGAGCCGTGTTGGTGGTATGAAAATCCCAGGAATAAGCCCGGCCATTGGAAAAAGCGTATGGTTGTCGATAGTGCCTGCAACGAGACGCCGTTATTCGTTGATTTGCTGGGCAATCGTCAACCTGTTCTGGTCTTCGCCGTTCGTCCAAAAGGCCTGATGGCCTGGTTCAGCGTGCCGAAAGACCTTGAAGGCCTATGGGATATGCACGTAATTGCCGGCCCGGACGCCCCGGGAACCAAGAGGTACGGCCACGGCCTGGGTGCCGGCGATGTCAACGGCGACGGCCGAAACGATGTGCTCGTAAAAGAAGGATGGTGGCAGGCCCCCATAGACCGCACACAGCGCAACTGGAAATTCCATCCGGCAAAGCTCGGCCCAAACTGTGCGGATATGCTTGTTTATGACATCGATGGTGACGGCGACAGCGACATAATTACAAGCTCCGCTCACAATTACGGCATCTGGTGGTTCGAGCAGCTCCCTGCCGCAAACGGCTCGCAGTTCAAGCAGCACCTCATCTTCAAGGAGTTTTCTCAGCCGCATGCGATTCGGCTGGTTGACATCAACGGTGACGGTGTTAAAGATTTGGTCACCGGCAAACGATATTTTGCGCACCAGGGTAACGACCCCGGCGGAAAAGAACCGGCGGTGCTGTATTGGTTCGAGCTCCGCCGTCCGCAGAAAGGCCAGGTCGAGTACATCCCGCACAAAATCGACGACAACTCAGGCGTCGGAACACAGTTCGAAGTCGTCGATATGAACGCCGACGGAAAACTCGACATCGTTACCTCAAACAAGAAAGGCGTCCACGTCTTTCTGCAACTGCCCTGAAGCAGATTCCGGCATAGGAGGCGACAGATAGCATATACGGCTGATATTTATTTGACTGGCAAAGGTAATAAGCTATAATACAGGTAGTTTGCTAGGGGTGGCCTGCTAAAAGCAGGCCTGAGAAAAAACCCTTTGAACCTGATCAGGACAAACGCCAAACCGGCGGATATGCCTGCGTAGGAAAGTGATTGGCTACATTAAAATCTGACAACCGGCTTGAAACTAAATCGCTTTCTTTCGAAGCGATTTTTCATTTTTAACAGAGAGTCTAACAAAATGGCAACACAATTACAAATCGCACGAGCCGGAACAATTACCGACCAGGTCAAATTTGTCACCGAAGCGGAAAATATTGATGTTGCGCTCGTTCGCGATGAGCTTGCCGCCGGGCGACTGATAATACCTGCGAACCAACTGCATCTGGAAACCAATCTCAAACCGACCGGCATAGGCCGGGTCCTTACCACAAAGGTAAATGCAAATATCGGCACAAGCAGCGTTCGTTCTTCGGTAGAGGCTGAAATCGAAAAAATGCAAACCGCTCTGTCTGCTGGCACCGATGCGGTTATGGACTTAAGTACCGGCGGCAACCTTGACGAGACCCGCGAGAAATTGCTGGCTCGGTGCCCCGTACCCTTTGGAACAGTGCCAATCTATCAGGTCATAGAAGGCAGAGATGTCGAGGACATAGACAGCAAAATAGTCCTCGAGGTTATCGAAAAACAGGCCAGGCAAGGTGTCGATTTCTTTACCATTCACGCCGGCGTATTAAAAGAGCATCTACCCCTGCTCGAAAGGCGAGTTGCAGGTATCGTCAGCCGAGGCGGAGCGCTACTGGCCAAATGGATGCTATATCACAACAAACAAAATCCTCTGTATGAAATATTCGACGATTTGTGTGACATATTGGCCGAGTATGATATCTGCTTTTCTCTCGGTGACGGCCTGCGTCCGGGTTGTATCGCAGACGCCACCGACCAGGCACAAATCGCAGAATTAAGGACCCTCGGAGAGCTTACACAAAGGGCGCAGGAAAAGGGCTGCCAGGTTATGGTCGAAGGCCCAGGCCACGTGCCCTTTGACCAGATACAATACAATATGGAAATCCAGCAGCAAATTTGCCGCGGTGCTCCGTTCTATGTCCTCGGCCCGCTGGTAACCGATATCGCAGCCGGATACGACCATATAACGTCGGCAATCGGCGGAACCGCTGCCGCCTTTTACGGCGCATCGTTTTTGTGCTATGTCACGCCGAGAGAGCATCTTGGCCTGCCGAACGCCGATGATGTCCGGGCCGGTGTAATTGCAGCAAAAATCGCAGCCCACGCCGCGGACGTTGCTCGCGGCTTAAAAGGTGCTGCTGAGCAGGATAAAAAACTGAGCATTGCACGGACCAGTCTGGACTGGAAAACGCATCTGGCCGAATCGCTCGACCCGCAAACAGCCGAAAGAATGCACCGCGAAGTTTGCAAAGAAATTGGTGCAAAGGAATTGCCTTCTGCCGATTACTGTTCAATGTGCGGCCGACAGTGGTGCAGCGTCAGGATAAACAGAGAAATCCGCGATGCCATAAAAAAATTGACAATTGAATATTGACCATTGAGTGGATGTAGGACTCGAACTTAATAGCAAATAGTCAATAGAGAATAGTAAATGGTCAAGTTTTCATTGAATCCAATTCGATAAAGGCTATCGGCAGGAAGATAAAGACCGGCAGCCACGCCCATAACTCCGGCATTACCTTGATGATAACAGCCTCTGTGGCTAACATTTTGCAGATAAAAGTTGTCGTGAAACACGCCCCTACCATAGCAAAGCTGATTATAATAGCCGACTTCATCGACTTTGGGTCACGGCAAACCAAAATCGGAAGGCACACCATAAGCATCACAAAATTGATGATCGGCTCAGTAATGCGAAAATGCTTCTGGCTGTAAAGCTGAGGCAGGTCTTTGACTTTTGTTCTTTGGGTTGCAAGAGCAGCTAACTGTCGCGAGCTTAGCAAAGTTTTGTGTCTGGACTTGCGCCTGACAGGGATGTCTTTTGCAGTAATGTCACTGGCGTAAGAAGCCCTCTGCTGCGGCGCTTTAGTGGAGTCTTTTTCAATGAATCGCCCCTTAGTCAAAACCCAATTGCCGGTTTTATGAACGTCAACAGCCTTTTCGGCTGATATCCGGCCGATTACCTCCCAAATGCCTGGCTTAATCTCCCGGCGGGTGATGATAGTGGGCTGATACAGCGTTGATGTCTTTACGTCGAATCGTTGAGAGCAAATTAGTGAACCGTTGGCGTCACCGATAAACCATACGTCATAGGACTCCTGGCCGGGAACGGCGTCTTCACCGCGAACAAGCTTATCGCCAAGCGGCGGTATTATTAATTCCTGGTCAATTACAAACAGGGCCGTCAGCAGCAAAGCAAGGACTACTATCGGCGCAATCACACGCTTTAGACTGCCTCCCGAAGCCATCACGGCCACTAATTCATTGGAACGCACCATTTTCGCCAGTGAAAAGGCCGCCGCAACTACGGTTATCATTCCCGCAAAATCGCGAAAGTAAAGCGTGCTGTGCAGACAGTAAAATATCAATATGTTTTTAATAACAAACAAGATACCAAGGTCGGCGTGCTCGGTAAATTCGTCGAGACTCAGGAACAATTCGATAATTATTCGCAGCCCTATCAGCACGCAAAAAGCAATTGCATAGCCAATCAGAAAATTCTTTGCGACATATCTGTCCAATATCTTCATATTTCGTATTTTCTATGAACTATGAACAATTTTCAATTTTTCAGCAGCTTGCGATATATCACCATAGCTAACAGGGACAAAAACACCAGACCTGCCCACATAAAGACTATTCCCGAACCGGCCTGTGCACCGGTGTTTTTAGTAATATTTTTGCCCATCATTATGCACACTATCAGCACCCCGGCGGGCACCGAGCTTGCGCCGAAAGCGCTGAGCAGATGTCCCCCCCTTAAAATAATACCCAGACCGATGCCAATCATTATCACCGACACGCAGCCTATTCCGAATACCAGTCGGGAATGTATCTCGGCCTCTATTTCAGCCAATGTATAATCTATCTTTTTCTGAAGCTTATCTTGCAGACCCTTCAGTTTCGGGCTCGGCCCTTTCTGCAGTGCCGGTAACTCCGAAGCTAATTTTATAGCTTTCAAAACATCCTCGGTCTCGAATTTGTCTGTTACTGCCATGGGTATAATCAAGCCGCGAATGATATGACGTTGCGTCAAACCCTCTGAGCCGTCCGAATGCTGCCACGTGGCATTGTACACCACCATTGTCAAAGTCGGTGCTAGTTCATCGCCCTCGATATTCAGCAATGCCTTTGTGCATCGCAGGGTCTGTAAACGTTGCTTGCTGTCCGCATCGTATTCAACCACCACAACTTCGCCGGATAATTCGACTTTTTCTTCGTCCTGCAGAGCGCAATGACTCGCACTAAATTCGACGATCTTTTCACCGCTGTGCAGTTTATAGAAGCTGTTGCTATCGTCGGCTGTCTTGTCGGCAATATCTTCTGCCAATAACTCCACGGTAAATTGTGCGTAAGTTTCGCGAGCTAATTTTGCAATCGGATAAAACAGCATCGGGTCAACGTCCCGAATTTTCTTCATCTCGTGAAGCTTCTTGAACTTTATATCATCGCCTAACAGCGAGGGGAACTCCTTCGTCAACGACAGCCATTCTACGGAGAACCATCCTTCGCCCTCAGGGCCGATTTGGTATGTGTTATTTGCTGTTATTCGTACTTCATTAAAATTGCCGTGAGAACTGAAACGCACCCTCGCACTTTCAGCGGCGATAATCTTTTTTATTTCGACGTCTTTCACATCGGCGATAACTACACCTGAAAGCGTGTCGTTTTGAACGTTGGCCTCGTCGGCGTAAATTACGTATCGGCCGCCCGGCGACTTATAATATCCTCTCCGCTGAATATTGCGGAAAAGTATCTGCTTTGCGTCGGCTTTAAGAGATTTTTCCGCGAGGTGTACGAAGTAAGGCATCATGTGGAAACTCAAAATCAGATTTGCTGTCGCCACCATAATCGCCAGCGCCAGACCAGGGTAAACCAGTGTCAGCGGACTTATTCCGCTTGCCTTGCAGGCATCAAGCTCATTATCGCTTGCAAATCGGCCGTAAACCAGAGCTGCCGCAAATAAAGCTGCCATCGGCAATACGAACGTAAGCGTGATCGGCAGAAAATAGCCCATAAGATGAACAACTTGCCGAGGCCCTACCCCGTATTCCTGCACCGGACGCAGAATACTGCCCAGACTAAGGATGAGTGTCAGCGCCACCGCCGCAAACACAAAAACTTTGAAAAGCTCCCGAAATATATATCGGTGCAGGGTAAAAACCATACTTTTAACAACCTAAAAAATTTCCAATTGTTAATCGTGAATTGTCAATAATAGTGGGGCATTTTGCAACAAAATTCTCCAGATGCTGTTATTTGTCGAGTCTTTTTCGCTGCGAAAAGCCCACTTGCGGGCGGAATCAACATCGAAGATCCGGCGTCCGTTTGACGGAATCAATTGTTAGTGGATGACTTTATTGAGGGGGTAAGTGATTATGCCGGAGGCGCCCGCTCGCTTGAGAGCGGGAACCAGAGACCGTTCGATTTTATCTTCGATAATCACTTCTATTGCAACGTAATCGGAATGGGCCAGACTCGAAACAGTCGGGCTCTTTTCAGCAGGCAGTAATCTCAATACCGACTCCAGGTCGTTTTTTCTTATATTCATCTTCAAACCAACCCTGCTGCGGGCGTCGATAGCTGCATTAAGCAAAATGGCAATGTTTTCTATTTTTTCCCGTTTGAATTTATTCTGCCAGGCCTGCTTATTTGCGATAAACCTTGTCGTGGAGGTTATCACGGTATCTATTATCCGCAGATTATTTGCCCGAAGTGACGCGCCCGTCTCGGTAAGTTCCACTATCGCATCCACCAATCGGGCCTTTACCTCGGTAGCGCCCCAGCTAAATTCGACCTTCACGTTGATATTTTTATCTGCAAAATATTTCTTTGTTACGTTGACTAACTCAGTTGCGATTATACCTCCCTGGAGGTCCTCGGGCTTTGTTACTTCTGATTCATCAGGCACGGCCAATACCCATCTGATCGGATTGCTCGAGCTTTTGCTGTAGGCAAGTTCACAGACCTCCGCCACATCGCAGTTGTTCTCCATTATCCAGTCATAGCCGGTAATACCGGCGTCGAGAGCGCCATCGCCGACTACTCTGCTCATCTCCTGGGCCCGCAGCATAACCAGCCGGATTTGCTCGTCATCTATACGCGGCAGATAACTCCTTTCAGAATCCAGAATGTGGAACCCGGCCTTGCCGAAAAGTTCAATCGTCGCCTTTTGCAGACTGCCCGCGGGAATACCTAATTTTAGTATCTCCTCTGACATTTGATAATGTCCTGTCCTTTCTTTTTACTTTTTTGTTTTCTCCTCTTTGGTTTTGGTCTTTTTGCCTTTTACCTTCTTTACCTTTTTCTTTATCCTGCCCTTGCGCGATTCACTCTCGCGTCGCAAAAGAGCATAAAACTCGTATGCATTCTCAGCCGAAATCTGTTTGGTTAAAAACCCTTCTGTCTCCTGCTCATCGGCGTCGGGGTGAACCAGTTCGTTGCTTCTTAGATATTCTATCATCCTTTTTGTAAGTGGGATAGCGTGGCCCTCCAGGGACGTAAGCATGCAGTAATTGACCGCGAAATGGCTGACAGCGTCCATTTTCTCAAGGACTTGTTTGGCCGGACGTTTGCCAATTTTTTTCAGTGCCGCCAGACTGACCGTGTTGTATGCGTCGAATACGGCCCTTAAAGCCCTCGTAAGTGTCGAAGCTGTATCCATTGTAGCAGTCGTATCCTCGCCCAGCATTTCTACTATTTCTTCCGCTCGTGAAACACGCAAGTCATTCAAATCGACAAAATAGTTGGTGAATCTCTTAGACGCGGACTCCGCAGCCGTCTTGCTCATATTTTCGCTGACGATAGCATAAACAAGTGCGTCCGCCGGCTCGTCATAGATAGCTTTTTTGACCTTCGGACGTTCGCGCTTCAATAGGCAGTACAACCCTCGCACTTTTTTCGAATACTCTTTGCTATTTTTCATAACGGGCCATTGAATTGACTATTGATTATTTTTTAACTTTAGGCACTTTAGCTCACTTTAGGCACTTTTAACTTCTTTCTCCCTTCTTTTCCAGCTCACTGACCGCTTGGTCTATCAGTTTCATAGTCTCCAGCGTTTTTTTGAATCTCTCATCCCTGTAGAAATGCAAGACAGGACAGAATTTGGCCTGCCATTTACCGGCCAGCAGCGATTGTATTCGGCTCTTTGCGTGCGTTATTCCCGCAAAAGTTTTGTTCTGTGTGGCTTCGTCTTTGCCGAAAATGCTAAGATACACATCGGCATTGCGCAAGTCAGCGGCTATGTCAACTCTCGTAACGCTCACGAATCCCTCGATACGTGGGTCGTTAAGATGGTTGGCAATAGCGTCACTGACCGCTTCTTTTATCACGCGAGCAACTTTTTCCTGTCTTCTCGTCGCCATCGTTTGGTTAAATGCTAATTGGTAACCGGCAATTATTTAACCATTTAACCAATCACCAATTACCAATCTAAAGGGTTCTGGCTACTTTAACGATTTCATAGAAGTCAAAAACGTCGTCGACTTTAATATCCTCAAATCTTGCTATCTTAACCCCACACTCCAGACCCGCCTTGACCTCGCGGACGTCATCTTTGAAGTGCTTAAGAGACTCTATGCTTAAGTCGTTTCTGATTACAATATTGTCGCGTATCAAGCGCACCTTCGCATTCTTGCTTGCGTGCCCGTTACTGACATAGCAGCCGGCCACCGTGCCAACTTTTGAAACCTTAAAGATAGTTCTTACCGCGGCTCTGCCGAGCGTTTCCTCCCGCTCTTCCGGCTTGAGCATACCGACCATAGATTTTTGCAAATCTTCGGTTATACGGTAGATTATATTATAGAGTCTTATCTCAACACCTTTGGCTTCTGCTTCTTTTAATGCGCGGTCTTCACTGACAACATTAAAGCCGATAATAACCGCGTTCGAGGCCTCGGCCAGCACAACATCGCCTTCGGTAATTCCACCCGGCGATGCGTGCAAAATGTTAATTTTCACTTCGTCGATGCTAAGCTCAGATAGATATTTCGTCAAAACATCCACTGAACCCTGCACATCCGCACGGATGACAACATTTAACTCTTCCGTCTTGCCCGCCTCTATTTGGCTGAATAAATTATCCAGAGTCACCTGCGTTCGTTGCGCCAGCGAATTTTCCCTTGAGAGTATTTGGTTTTCCTCAGCAGCGGCCTTGGCCTTGTTGATGTCATCCAGACAGTAAAATCTGTCACCTGCCTGCGGGACATCGTTCAGCCCCGTTATTTCCACCGGCATAGAGCTTGTAGCTGTCTTTATGTTTTTCCCGTAGCTGTTCTTCAGGGTCTTCACTCTGCCAAAGGCACCGCCGGCCAATACCACATCGCCCTTATTTAGTTGGCCTTCCTTAATTAGCACCGTCGCCACTGCTCCCTGCCTGGCTGATATCTTCGCCTCAACCACCCATCCTGTCGCAGGGAGCTTGTCATCAGCTTTCAGTTCAAGCAATTCGGCTATATAATCGAGATGTTCAAGCAAATCACCTATACCTTCGCCGGTGATTGCACTGGTTTTCACAACTTCGGTCTTTCCACCCCATTCAGCCGGCGCCAACTCCTGCTCAGCTAACTGCGAGTAAACACGATTTATATTGCACCCAGGCAAATCTATTTTATTCAGCGCCACAATTACCGGCACATCCGCCGCTTTGGCGTGGGCTATCGCCTCGATGGTTTGCGGCATCACCCCATCGTCAGCGGCAACCACCAGAACCACCACATCCGTTATATTGGCGCCCCTGGCCCGCATGGCCGTAAATGCTTCGTGGCCCGGAGTATCGAGAAACGTTACCTTCTTATGGTCCCACGTAACCTGATACGCCCCGATATGCTGCGTGATACCGCCTGCCTCACCGGCCGCTACCTGAGTTGACCGAATCTTATCCAGTAAGCTGGTCTTGCCGTGGTCAACGTGCCCTAACATTGTAGCCACCACCGACCGCTTCTTCAGAATCTTTCTCTGACGCTGCTCGAATTCAGCCTGTATCTGTTCTTCCAGCCTGCTTTTACGTTCTACGACCAGCTCAGTGCCGAATTCCAGGGCAACCAGTTCCGCAACGTTGCTGCTTATAGCTTGATTGGCCGTGGCCATTACACCCTGTTGCATCAATTTGCTGATAATATCCACTGATTTGATAGCTAAAGTTGCAGATAAATCCTTTACTGTAATCGGCTCGCTTACAAGGACTTTTTTAGGCCTGCTGGGTGCAGCAACTCCACGCTCAGACTTCGTAGCGATTTTCCGCGTCGGCCTTAATCGCAGGCTTTCACCGCCCGCCGCATCAAGCCGCGCCCGTCTTTCTTCAATATCCCTTTGTCGCCATTTACTAATGAATTTTGGCTTCTTTACGGTTTCCGCATCTCGCTCCTCTCTCCGACGTCCATGCGTTCTCTCTTTGTATCGCCTGGGTAATCGTTTCTTCTCCTTGCTCAAATCAGGAGTTGATTTTTCCCGCCCCTCTTTGCTATACATCAACGGCTCGGTAACAGGCGCATTGTACCTGGCTCTCGGCTTCGGCCTTGGTCGTCGTAACGGCTCCGGTGCTTCGACTCGAACAACCTTTGGGCCGCTCAGTCGGGCCGGCTCGGGCTTTTCCAAAATCGGCCCGGCAGGCAATATCGGCTCCGGTACTCGTTCTTCTGGTTCTTTGCTTATCTGTTCTTCCGGGTGGGCTGGCTCTTCTGCAATTATCGCGGCTGCCTCCGCAGTTGGCTCGGCCTGTTTAGCTTTCTTTGCTTTTGTTTTCTTTACTTTTACTTTCTTTACCGCCGGTTTTCGCTTTACCTTTTTTCTAATTCGTACCTTCTTCAAATCTACCTTTTCGGTCGTCTCAACCGTTGTGATATTCTCCCCCTCGCTGAACCATTCGTGAATAGTTGCCGCCAGACCGGCCGATATTACCGACATATGGTTCTTAACGTCCAGACCCTCATCCTGACACTTTTTCACAATGGAAGTGCTTTTTACACCGAGCTCCTTGGCCAGAATATAAACTCTTGTAGTAGCCATAAAATTGATTATTGATTATTGATTATTGAATCTATCATCCGTCGTCCGTCGTCTGTCGTCCGTCGTCCTGCTGTTGGGCCGGCTCTTTTTCCGCCTGGTTTTGTTTCGACTCAGCCGCCAGACGCTTCGCTTCTTCGGCTGCTGCCTTAATCAGTTTCTCGGCGGTGTCCGAGTCAATTTTCAACTCGTTAATCAGCGGTTCGGCCCCTACGTCATCCAAATCCAGAACGGATATAACGCCCAGCGCTATCAGCTTGTCAACCACCGTGTCGTCAGCGGCTTCTACATTCTTGACGCAGCTTGTCAACTGTTCAATGCCCTGATTATATTCCTCTGGCATTAATATATCGATATCCCACCCGGTCAGCCTCGCAGCCAGCCGAACGTTCTGCCCGTGTTTGCCGATAGCCAGACTGAGCTGGTCCTCATCCACAACCACCGTCGCCTTTCCCAGTTCAAAGCACAAGGCAATTTCGCTGACCTTTGCCGGCATCAACGCATTTGCTACCAGCACTTGGGACGACTCGTTCCACCGGACAATATCTATTTTTTCGCCGCCGAGCTCATCGACTATGTTCTTTATTCTACTGCCCCGCACACCAACGCACGCCCCAACAGGGTCAACCTTCTCATCGAGCGAGGCAACTGCAACTTTGGTTCGGTATCCCGCCTCTCGCGCCAGTACCCGTATTTCGATAATTTTTTCAGCAATCTCCGGAACCTCTAACTCGAACAATCGGCGAATAAAATCAGGGTGTGTTCGAGAGAGAATAATTTTGACCTGATTCGAACTCTCTTTTACATCAAGAATCAAACATCGAATTCTCTCGCCGGGCCGATGCGTCTGGCCCATTATCTGTTCGCCTTTCGGCATAAACCCTTCTGTCCAGTGGCTCAAATTAACAATCAGTGTTCCACCTTCGTATCGCACGACCGAGCCGCTTATGATTTCACCTTTTCGCTGGACAAACTCCGCATAGATACTATCCCTTTCGTCGGCCCTTATCTTCTGTATCATTACCTGCTTGGCTGTCTGGGCGGGGATGCGGCCGAGCTGACTTATATCGATTTCTTCGTTGTCCTTAAAGGCGTCGACCTGCCCGGTGGTCCGGTCGATATGTACGACTATTTCGCTCTCCGGCTCACCAAAATGCTTCCTGACCGCCGAGACCATAGCTTCTTCCAGGTCCACAAACACGGATTCCCTGTCGATATTTTTATCGCGTGCAATGTTGTCGACGATTCTTACTAATTCCTGATTCATCTTTTTTTTCTCTTCCTGACTTAAGGGTTCCCAGACCTTTCTGCAAAACACAAAAAAAAGTGGAAACCCGAATAGTTTCCACTTCAGCAGGGGGCCCCTTCCTGAACAGGGTCTCCCGACACGCCGAAAACGAACAGAGGTTGTAGTTTGCATTTACACTACATCATCTGCCTCCAGTAGCAATTATACTCGTTCGCCTCTCGGCACTGAAGCAGAAACACCGATTTCCAAGCCACCATTTGCGCAAAGCTGCAGCCGTCCGGGTTGGTTCTTCCTCTACTTTGCACTGTTCGCTAATCCTGTCAAAACCATTTTAAGCGCCTCTTTAATTTCAAATTTAGCTTTGGTAGCCGTTAATCTTTATAGCTAAACTTACTATGATAATCGTCCAACCTGTTGATGACAATAACTTTTTTGTCGAATTTGTATATTTTTTGGCCCAAATTCGACACAAAAAACGCACTCAATGGCTAAAAATGGCCAAAAACCGTCAGAAGCCCCGTAAAATGGCCTTTTGAATCTAAGAAGTTTTTCCCTGTCCTCATTTTCCTAACAATCTTATGATTTCCACTTGATAGCTTTCTGTCAATTAGGTACCTTATGTTTGAAGAAGGGTGGTGGAAAAGCTTGTTTCCGTTTCCTGCGAGCTTTCCCCCACAAAAGGGCGTTGCTTTCTCCGCCGGTTTTTTTATTGCCCTGATTGGCAGAAAGGATGGTGTGAAATGAAGTCATTTAATGGTTCTAAAATCAGGTTGGTGTTGCTTGGATTTGCCGCTGCGATTGTGGTTGGCTGTTCTTATGCGTGCGCCTGGCCGATTCCAGCGCAATTTACACAGTCCGCACAAGCCGGCCCCCCGGAAAGGTTGACATATATCGACCTTATTAACCGGCTCACTGATTTAGAGCAGTTGGCGACATTGCCCGCTCCGGGTGAAAAGTGTGCCCAGTGGTCGAGCTATGACCGGCGCAGTAAGTATGACGAAAAATCCGGCAAGTATATTGGGTGGTCGGCTAATGGCGATGGCGATGGAATTATCAGAAAAGAAAATGGCAAACTTGTTTTTGCAGAGATGCAAGGCCCGGGCGTTATCTGGCGAATCTGGTCGGCACTCGCTAAAGAAGGGCACGTAAAAATTTATCTTGATGGTGACGACCGGCCTGCTGTTGACCTCCCATTTATCGGTTATTTCAACTGCAAGAATGAGCCGTTCACCCACCCTGCGCTCGTGCATCAGACAGCCCGCGGGCAGAACTGCTATGTACCCATTCCGTATCAGAAGTCCTGTAAGATAACAGCAGAGGGAGATTGGGGAAGGTATTACCATTTTACCTACACAACTTATCCCAAAGGGACCATTCTGCCAACATTCAAACGCGACCTTTCTCCTGCTGAATCGAAAGCCCTCGATAGGGCAAACCAGATACTCACTCAATGTAGGGTCGATCCTGCTGGCAAACGTTCCGACGAGCTCACTCAAATAAGCAGCGGGACGATTGCTCCCGGTAAGGCAATTATTGCTAAATTGAAGGGCACAGCCGCCATTACTGCCATAAAAGTCGATATGGATTTGCCTGAATCTCCTGATGACCGTAATGTTCTTCGCGAGCTTGTTTTGAGTATCTCCTGGGACGGCGAGGCCCAACCAAGTGTCTGGGCACCGTTGGGTGACTTCTTCGGTACTGCCCCCGGCGTGAACAAATATGAATCTCTCCCGCTGGGGATGACAGAGGATGGATTCTATTGCTACTGGTATATGCCATTTGAGAAAGGTGCCTTAGTAAAATTAACCAACGATGGAGATAAAGAACGCACAGTTACTTTTACGATTACACAGACTCGGCTTTCACGCTCAATCAAAAAACTTGGTCGCTTCCACGCAAAATGGCATCGGGACGTATTTTTGCCCGCAGAGCCGGAGCGCAGAGCAATCGACTGGACAATGCTCAAGACCGAAGGGCGGGGACGTTTCTGCGGGGTGATGCTGCACGTTTGGAATCCCAGAGGCGGATGGTGGGGTGAAGGAGACGAGAAATTTTTCGTCGATGGAGAGAAGTTTCCCTCTACTATCGGTACCGGCTCCGAAGACTACTTCGGCTACGCCTGGTGCGACCCGACCCTATTCCAAAACTGCTACCACAATCAGACAATCAGTATGGGCAACAAGGGCCACGTCTCCGTGAACCGATGGCACATCACCGACAACGTACCCTTCCAGAAATCTTTCGAGGCTGCGATTGAGAAGTACTATCCCAACCGTAAACCCACGCTTTATGCCGCCACCTCATACTGGTATCAGGCCGCCGGCCAAACCGACCCTTACCAACCTGCGCCGGTTGAGCAGCGCACTGAATACTGGGGCCCAATAGAGGTTTTCAAAGTCAAGGGCGCTTTGGAAGGCGAGAAGCTCAAGGTTCTCGCGAAAACAGGGGGAACCGCGAACCAGCAAGACTTGAGTGGATTCGGTGTAAACTGGAGCGGCGAGGCACACCTCTGGTGGATTGAAGGCAAGCCCGGTGACACGCTCGAACTGGCTGTGCCCGTGAAGAAAACCGCGGCGTATAGACTGAAGATGCAGCTTACAAAAGCGATTGACTATGGCATTGTTCAGCTCTATCTGGACGGTGAAAAGCTTGGCGGCCACATCGACCTTTACAACAACGGCGTGGTGCCCACCGGCGTTCTGGATATGGGCATTCACGAGCTCAACAAGGGTGAGCATAAATTGAGGATTGAGATTGTTGGTGCAAATGACAAAGCCGTAAAGAAGTATATGTTCGGCATCGATTACCTGCTTTTGGAAGAGTTTTCCTCCGCTTTCTACCTGCCGGAGAATCCCTCCTACACAATCCTCGATTCGGTGCGCGATTCGGTGCGCTTTGCGGAGGGTACCCTCGTCCCTTTTGACGGCAGGCTGGCCTGCAAGTCCAGCTTCGTGGACCAGGCCGGCAACGTAATGGGCTGGCACGATTTTGGAAACCTCGAAGGCCCAGGCTGGGCAGCGAACGCCGTCGGCGGCGCTTACGAACTATATTCATTCGCAAATCACGCCAGAGACCCCTGCCTTGCCGAAAAAGCTGTCTTACTGCTTGACCACGTGTTAGAGGACGGGTTTATCGACTACAAAACAGGATTCATCACCGGCTACCGGCTCACCACCAACAACAAGTTCTGCCTCAATTACCAGCATAAAAGCAACTGGTTCTGCCCCGGCTCGATGGCCAAAATCGCATATCAACTGCTCATCTTCAGCGACTTTCTGGACAATCCGAGAAGGCAGAAGATGAGAGAAATTGCCGTCAAAAATGCAGCCTGGATTGACAAAAACGTAAAATCCACCCCTAACGGCTGGTACCCCCGACGCTGCAAACCATCGGGCGAACACTACCCCAACAATGCTTACGGCCACTCGGACATCCTCTTCGAAAAAAGCGCCGACGGACTCTTCATAGTCCAGCTTATGACTGAGCTTACCAAACGAGGCCTGGCCGATTACACCGATAAAATCAGAGAAAAGATAAAGCTATTTATGGAATTGGGCGGAATCTTCGGAAGTATAAATCACGACACCTACGATGAGCACGAAAACGTTGCCTATGCCGTCGCATTTCGTGTCCTGCGAGAGGCGGCCAAGTTACTCGGTGACGAGAAAATCCGTTCTTTCGCTTACGATAAATGCCTTGCCGGCCTGGACCAGTTCAAAATGAAAGAGGACAGAAACGGCGTACAGACTAAGGGGCTGCTTTTTATGGAGAAAAGCTGGGACACCGCTTACCTCTGGGAAAACGCCGAAGCGGCCTTGGCATATATTGAAGCTTATCTTGATACCAACAACAAATTATATCTTCTCGATGCGCTCACTATCTTGCGGGCCATCGCCAAACATCATCACGGAGAATACGGCTTCCTCACTGAAGGAGTGGACTGGAATAATCATGTAGGAAAGCAGCATCATTTCGGCGGAGCTGAGTTCGGTGACATCAAGTACACCGAGCCCCTGCTGAATAACTTGCATATTGTAGAGCCCACTCTGCTGGCCCCGCCCCTCGGAGGGGCTGGGCTGGTCCGGTTACAAGTAAGACGGCGGCTTCTAAAGAAGTGAGTCGCCGGGTGGGACCGCCACAGCTTCGCCCCGTTTCTTTGTCGCCATTGGGATTTGCTCTTGCCCAAGATGCACTACATGGGCGGTGGCTCGGGCTCATAGCCCAGTGCACTTAGCGCATCTTTTAGCTTTTCAATGCTTTTTTCCAGTGCATCTATCGACTGCTCCTCGTGCTGTATCGCAGAATGAATCTTCTGCTTTGCTGTAACTATGTCGCCCTTATTTAAATCACCGTAATCTCCGCTTTCAAACAGCTCCTCAAGCGTTTCGTACGCCACCCATTCTTCAGCTAACGCGGCCAGTAATTCTTCAAGCATCACTGTTTTGCGCTCGACTGCACGTTCGGCAGCCATTGTGGCAATCTGATAAAGTCTACAAATACCCACCGGCGCATCGGATTCAACCCATGTCGGGTCACTTTCATCGGGATCCGGCGTTGAACCCAACTGCCCATTGTTACCGTTGCCTGATAAATCATAAACAACCTGCCCCTCGCCTTCGTCGAAATCCCAGTAACCTACCAGATTGGGCTCATTGCCTTGCAGCCTTCTGTGCATATTTGCCCGGATTTCTTCAGCAGATAAAGCCCTGTTGTAGATTCTAACTTCGTCGATTACGCCGTTGAAATGCTGCCCCGTACCGTCGTCTACAGCGCCGATCATATTCCACATGGAAGAAGTGCTATATTCGATTTCATGGTATATATCAGTGGTGTTTTGCAATATACCGTCCTTATACAAATAGATTTTATCTCGTTCTCTATTGCAAACGCCTGCCCAGAAGTGCCACACATCATCTATCAGTTCGCTGGATTGCACTCTGTAAATGTCCCTGCCCAAACCAGCATCAATCCGAAATTCCATTTTAGCGCTGTCAAGATGTAACGAATAAGGGTCGAGAGCCCCTTGGGTATCGCCTCTCCAAATTATCTGGCCATCGTTATCGTAATTATTCTTCACCCAAGCAGACAAAGTCAAACTGCACCGTAGGTCAAGGCTCATGCTGCTGGGGATCTTTACGAAATCACTCTGTCCATCAAACTGCAAAGCGGTTCCTGTCGGGCAGATGGGAAAAATATTAACAACCTTCTCAGCTTCGAAAGCGACATCCTCCTCGGTATATTGGGCATAAATAGTAATATCTTCTTCAGCTCTGTCTATACTCTCCGTGGTTAGCAGACCGGCCTCAATGCTCGCAACACTATTCGGCTCAACCACCCACAGAGCCGAATTCGTTACGTCTCTTGTGCTCTCATCGTCATAGTGTGCAATGGCTTTATAGCTCGCTCTGAAATCCTCCGCAACCTCATCCGGCCCGACTATCTCAAGCCCGATCAAACCGGGAAGAGCACTGAGATAAAGCTCCTCGATTTCTTCAGCAGATAAAGCCCTGTTGTAGATTGCAACCTCGTCGATTTTGGAGTTAAGATACTCGCCGCCGTATCTTGAGCCTATAGTAAAATTAGCATCGTTCACAGTACTTCCGCTCAGGGAATCGTGAGTAATAGTAAGTGTTTCCGGCTTTCCATCGATGTAAATGCTAAATCCTGAAGCTGAATTACTGCCATCGTAAGTAACTGTGACATGATGCCAGTTTCCGTCATTGATAGCTGTGCTTCCGTGTACTCTTATAGCATTACTACTCCACCTTGAAATAAGGTGGGGCCAAATAGTCCCGTCTGGGTTTATCTTAATATCATAACCCTGATAGGATCCACCGTCTCTCATTTTAGCAAGAATAGCTCCCCGTGGTGACAATGGTGACAATGCGGTTTTTATCCAGGCGGCAAGCGTGTAGGTCCCGTCGCCCACATTCAGGCTGCTATCATTCCCACAATCAACATAATCATCATGACCATCAAACTGCAATGCGCCATTAACTTGACCGGCCGTCCATATTGCTCCATGGACAGTTCCATGATTGCCAGCGACCGAATCGTACGCTATTGAACCCTCGCCCTCGTCAAACTTCCATTGAGAAATCAAACCTTGAATGGGTTCACTACTCGACGCAGACCCACACAGAGCCAAAAGCCCCAACACCGCCGCTAAAAATAAACTTGTTCTTACCCTCTTCATTTTGCTCACCTTTCAAAAACTGTTAATATTTATAGCGCACCAATAGCGTCTTAGCAAAACTTGCCGGAATAGGTGCGTTACACTTGCATTTGACCTCCGAGTCCGGCCCTTAGAAATCAGCTAAAGGCAATACAAATTATATCCATTATCACTACTGTCCCATTATAAGTTGAACAATAACAATTGGTTATGAGATTGGAAATTTTCGTTTTGCAAAAGATTTTTCGTAAGTACTTGTGTAATAGGGACTTTCTCGAAAAGAACGATGCTGAGAAT
>Ga0209979_1001796_pt1 | contig 22210 bp, 14 predicted proteins | sample AnhtaG_FD_183114 | JGI IMG/M metagenome (GOLD analysis project Ga0209979, IMG submission 183114) | Deep subsurface microbial communities from Anholt, Denmark to uncover new lineages of life (NeLLi) - Anholt_01485 metaG (SPAdes) (version 2) | ecosystem: Environmental > Aquatic > Marine > Oceanic...
TCTCGCCGCGCTGGGTGGCCACGTTGCAAACGTACACCTTGAGGGCGGGCGAAATCTCCACGGCCCGCCGGATGCCCTCCACCAGCAGGTTGGGCAGCACGCTGGTGAGGAGGCTGCCCGGCCCCACCACGATGATGTCGGCGCTGAGAATAGCGCGAATAGCGTCGGGGTTGGCCTGGGCGTTGGCGGGCTGAATGTAGACCTCGCGGATGCGAGACCTGCTGTCGGTGATGTTGGACTCGCCATGGATGGTCAGCTCGTCCTCGGTGGTGGCGGAGAGGGTAACGTTGGCCAGGGTGGAGGGCAGGATCTGACCCCGCACCGCCAGCACCCGGCTGGTCTCACGGATGGCCTCCTCAAAGTTGCCGGTCACTCCTGACATGGCCACGATGAACAGGTTGCCGAAGCTGTGCCCCTCCAGGCCGGAGCCCTCCCGAAAGCGGTACTGGAAGAGCCGGGTCATAAGCGGCTCGGCGTCGGCCAGGGCGGCGATGCAGTTGCGGACGTCGCCCGGCGGCAGGATGCCCAGTTCCCGGCGCAGGCGCCCCGAGCTCCCGCCATCGTCTGCCACCGTAACGATGGCCGTCAGGTTGCCGGTGTACTCCTTGAGGCCTCGCAGGAGGACGGATAGCCCCGTGCCCCCACCGATCGCCACCACCTTAGGGCCCCGCCGCAGGTAGCGGTGGTTGTAGATGATGTTCACCAGGCTCTCGTCGCGGCCCGGGCGAATGAAGGCCGAGAGCAGGGAGCTGTTCAGCTTCCAGATGGCGAAGAGGATGATGCCAGCGCTGGCCACCACGAACATGGCGCCGCGGGCGTAGCGGGGCACGAACTGAAGGGTGAGGTAGTAGACGAAGCCGGGGAAGGTATAGGAGACGTAGACCTCGCGCAGGAAGTAGCCGAACCCCAGCCCCATGATGGCCACCCCTATCAGGAGCAGGAGCAGCCACCGCTTGATGTGCATCCCGAAGTAAAACCACTTGAGGAAGTTAGGGTCCCGTAACGCCCGCATGTTCTCCCGTATCTTGTCTAACATTCCGAGAAGGGACTCCCTTCCCTTGCAACTACTGCGATCTGCCCAACTTCTCCCGCAGGATCTCGTCCACCAGGGCGGGATTGGCGCGCCCGCGCGTCTCCCGCATCACCTGCCCCACCAGAAATCGCAGCGCCTCCTGCTTGCCCCCCTGGAAGTCGGCCACCGGCTTCGGGTTAGCCGCCAGCACCCGCTCTACGATCCCTGCCAGCTCATCGGAGCCGCTGATCTGGGTCAGCCCCAGCTCCTCCACGATCTGGCGGGGCTCCTTGCCCGTGCGGAACATCTCCTCGAACACGCTCTTGGCGGCCTTGCCGGAGATCGTCCCGTCCTCGATCAGGGTAATCATATCATAGAGCTGCCTGGGCGCCACCTTGACCTCGCTGATGTCGGTCTCCGTGACGTTGAGGAGATGGGCGAAATCGCCCAGCATCCAGTTGCTAATAGCCTTGGCCCGTCTGGCCAGCAAGTCACCATCGCCACGTGCGGGGGCCAGCGCCGCATCGTAATAATCGGCTCGGGCACGGGTCTCCGTCAGCAGATTGGCCTCGTAGTCGCTGAGACCGTACTCCTCGCGGAACCGCCGCCTCCGGGCGTCGGGAAGCTCCGCTAGGCGGGCCCGCAACTCCTCCACGTACTCCCTGCTCAGGGTCAGAGGGGGCAGGTCGGGCTCCGGGAAGTAGCGGTAGTCGTGGGCATACTCCTTGGTGCGCTGGATGACGGTCCGGCCCTCCTCGTCGAGCCAGCCCCGGGTCTCCTGCTCAATGCGCCCGCCTGCTTCCAGCACATCCCGCTGTCGCTCCACCTCGTACTCCAGGGCACTATAGACCGCGCGGAAGCTGTTGAGGTTCTTGATCTCCACGTAGCCGCCGAGCTCGGGGTTACCCCTGGGCCTTATGCTGACATTGGTGTCGCAGCGAAAGGCTCCCTCCTCCATACTGGCCCTGCTGACGCCGATGTACTGCAGGATCTGGCGCAGCTTCACCAGGTAGAGTCGGGCCTCCTCCGGAGAGCGGATGTCCGGCTCCGAGACGATCTCCATGAGAGGCACACCGGCGCGGTTGACATCCACCAGGCTGTAGGTCTCACCGGACTGGTCCTGACGGTGCAGCAGCTTGGCCACGTCCTCCTCGAGGTGCACCCGGGTGATGCCGATGCGCCGGGCTTCCCCGTCCATGTCGATCTCCAGCCAGCCGTTGCGCGACAACGGCAGGTCATACTGCGAGATCTGATACCCCTTCATCAAGTCGGGGTAAGGATAGTTCTTGCGGTCGAACTTTGAGAATTCGGGAATCTCACAATTCAGGGCCAGTGCGGTCATGATAGTGTACTCGACAGCCTGGCGATTAATGACCGGCAGCACCCCGGGCATCCCCAGACACACCGGGCAGACATGAGTATTGGGGGGAGAATCGGCGTAGTCCGTGCTGCACCGGCAGTACATCTTGCTCTTGGTGGCGAGCTGGACGTGGACCTCCAGGCCGATGATAGTCTCGTATTCAGTTCCGGTGAGCGAGGTCGTGGTCATAGCGAACCGGCCCGCAGTATATCAGCCGCGAGGGTTCGAGGAAAGCCCGTGACCCTCGTAGCCCCATGGCATGCAATTGGTGCCGGGGGTGGGCATCGAACCCACAGTCCGGCAAACGCGGAGGCGGATTTCAGTTCCTTCATGGCTGATGATAGCCTGTGCCACATAGTGCTCACAAGTGCCGCCGTATATCCGGTCTCCGGGCTACCGCGAGTCCCTCATGCCGTCCTATGACGGACAGTTGTAACGTGTTGGTCTGCAGATCGGTTTGCACGACCGCCCTCTCGAGCTCTCCTCAGAACCCCAGAAAAACGAACAGGATCGCCGCAACCCTCAGCGATCCTGACGAACTGGCGAGGAATACCCTTGTGCTCAGCCAAGAGAATTGTCCTTGCCCCGCCGGGAAGATGCTATCACCCGCGTCAGCGGTTTGCAACTGTGCGGTCCTCCCCTCTCCGCCATGACCCGGGCCGCCAGCACGGCGCCGATACACTCCGCTTCATCCTAGTACGCGGCGTTAGGCCACTTCACTGCGCCACGCAACACAAAGAACATTCCGAAACACGGCGACCTCAACCCAGTACACTCCACCATGCCTGTTCGGGCTGGTAAGCTTGCTTGGATATCGTGCGGCGCGATTGCTCGTTATCAACATACGGCGACTGCCAACGCCCCGGCGAGAGAACTCAGGGCGACAGACAGGCCCGGCTACACTGGAGAGACCGTTTCCGATGCCGGCAGGCCGCGTTTGCGAGCAAGCCTCTCCACGAGGACGTATGGTTCTTCCTTCTCCTGGCTGATCTCCGAATAGAAGGAGCGCGCCACGAACCCCCGAAGCGCGGCGCTCGTGTATGCCGGATCCAGAGGACCAAACCGCCACGCCCCCCGGCGATAGGGCAGGGGGCGGCAGCAAATGCAAGCGGCCGCCTTCACGACCGCCCGCTCGTTGTGCTTAGGCCGTCACCCTTAAGGCGGCGCCTGGCAGCTATGGCCCGACTGGGCCAGCACCTGTGGGGTGGCAATATTCCATCCGTCTCTCCGCAGGTCAAGAAGCCACCCACCCGACCTCGTAGCGTTGCTCCTCCATGAGGACATGGTGCCTCAAGGCTGGCCCAAACACCTCAGCGTGTCAACTTCCCAGATACCGATGGGGTTTTGCCGCCCGCACTGGCTACGATGGACGAGAGCCACACGTCGGAATCGTCAGTCGGGAGTCTCAGGCGTCTCTAGCTCGGCAGCACGAAGGCGGCGATGAGGGAGTAGTGAACGGCGCTGCCCGCGATCACGAACACGTGGAAGACCTCGTGGTAACCGAAGACGCGCGGCCATGGGTCCGGCCTACCGGCGGCATAGACGGCTCCGCCCAGCGTGTAGAGCACGCCCCCCAGGGCTAGCATCATCAGCGGGGCGGGCGCGAACTCTTCCAAGAGCTCTGATGCCGCTACCAGCGACAGCCAGCCGAGCATTGCGTACAGCGTCACGCTGAGCCATCTCGGGCCACCCAACCAAGCCAGTCTCAGGAGGACACCGGCTCCCGCGATGCCCCAAACGACGGAGAGGATCGGGATCCCCCAGGCGAGGCTGACCTTGAGGCACAGCGGGGTGTAGGTCCCGGCGATGAGGACGAAGATCATCGCGTGGTCCAGTCGCCTGAGGATCCGCCGCAGGGTGGGTTTCCAAGATATGCGGTGGTAGCTCGCGCTGATTCCGTAGAGAAGAATCAGACTCGCCGCGAAGATCGCTCCGCCGACGTACGCCGAAGGCGAGTCGGCGATGAGCAGGAGACAGGCCGCGCCGACCGTCGCCGCGATGGCAGCGCCAAGGTGGGACACGCCCCGCAGCAGCGGCTGCGGCAAGCCGCGATCGTCCAGGACGGCTACCTTCGCCTCAGCAGACATCGATCTCCATGCTCCAGACGCGGATAAAGTCTTGCTACCCCACACGGTGTAGAATGGCTCCCCGGGCAGGATTCGAACCTACAACCTAGCGGTTAACAGCCGCCCGCTCTACCGTTGAGCTACCGGGGAGCGTATCTCTTGTCGGCCGATGCGCCCATGCGAACAACCAAGGCCGCAGCAGAGAAGGTCGCCCGCTTCGAGGCCCATCCAGCAGACATTCTACCCAATGGCGAATGCGCGATCAACGCTAGCAGGCAAGGAGGCCGTCGGTTCACCGCCCCCATCGGGTGCTATAATGCCGTCGATTCTAGCGGGCGATTGACGCACGGCATACGAAGGGAAGGCCTGCCCATGGAAGAGAAGTATGATGTCATAGTGGTCGGTGCTGGCTTCGGCGGCTCGGCCTGCGCTGCCCTGCTGGCCAGGCGGGGGCTGAAGACCCTTCTTCTGGACAAGAATGCCGTCGCTGGCGGTAAGGCCCTTACCATGTCCAAGGAGGGCTTCCGCTACGAGCTCTGGCCGGTGGTCGGCGGCCCTAGCCTTAACTCCCAGTTCCATGCGGTCCTCAATGAGCTGGATATGGAGGGCGAGGTGGAACTGCTTACGCCGCCCGGGATCGGCGGCCTCATGTACAAGGGGCGCTCCGGGCGCTACGAGGGTCCGCCCAGCCCGGCGGAGCAGCAGGAGGAAGAGGGCCCCCTGGCCCTGGTTCGATTGCTGGGCCTCACGGAGGAGGAGCTACCCGAGGCGGCCCGCCTGTTCGGCGACATGACCGCGATGCCGCCGGAAGAGATTGAGAAGCTGGATGATGTCACCCTTAGCGAGTTCCTTTCCCGCTACCAGGTGCCGCGGCCGGTGTACAGCTACCTTGGGATGTGGTCGAACATCGTCTTCGTCGTCCCCATCGACCTGCTGGCGGCCTCCGAGGCCATCAAGACGCATCAGGACTTCGCCAGGGGCGGGGCCATGCGCTACAGCAGTGGTGGCTATGGCCGGGTGGCGGAAGTCTTCGCCCAGGCGGTGGAAAGGTACGGTGGCCGAGTACTCATGAAGACGCGGGTGGAGCGCATCATGGTGGAGGAGGGCGCGGTCAGCGGCGTAGTCACGGATCAGGGCATCTTCCGTGCCCCTATCGTGGTCAGCAATGCGGGCATCCAGCCCACCGCGCTTCGCTTGGTAGGGGAGCAGCACTTCGACAAGGGCTATGTGGCCTACGTCAACGGCCTGCTGCCCTCCTGGGGCATCATGGGCATCCGTTACTTCCTCAGCCGGCCGGTCTTCGGACGTGGCGTGCACATCGCTTTCTCCGACGAAAGCTACCTGGACACCGAACGCTTCCTGAGGGCAAAGACTGGCCAGATGCCCGAGGAGGTGATCGTCTTCGTGGTGGTCCCGTCCCTCTACGATTCTGCCCTTGCTCCTGAAGGCAAGCAGTGCGCCCTGGTGGGAACCCTCTGCTCGCCCGACCCCGAAGCCCCCGACGCCGAGATGTGGTGGAGCAAGCTGGAAGAGATGGTCTACAAGCTCTGGCCCGACGTAGAGCAGTGCACCGAGTCTAAGGAGCGCTATAGCTCCTACCACGTGTCGGCTCTGACCAGGGACCACGTTCTCCCCGGCCAGGGAGGAGAGTGCATTGGCCTGGCACAGATCGTGGGCCAGTGCGGCCGCCACAAGCCGTCGGCACGGGCGCCCATTCGCGGCCTCTTCTATGTGGGCTGTGACGCCGGCGGCTACGGCTGCGGCACCCACCAGGCTGTGGATTCGGGGGTGAACGTGGCGGCCATGGTGGAGCGGGATCACCGCATCAGGGCCTCGATGTTCTAGGCCGGAGAGGCCCTTCGCGGGACAGCGAGGAGACGGTGAGAGATGAAGAAGATTCTTTGCACAACCCTCCCTTCGAACGACCTGGGCTTGCTGACGCGGACGTTGCCAGTTGCCAGGGAGCTGGCAGCGATGGGGTATGAGGTCGCCTACTGCAATCCAGCCCCGGCGCCGGCCGCGCTCATCGCCGAGGCAGGCCTCGAAAACCTTCCCCCCAAGCCGTGGCCCATGCCGAGCGCGTTCGCTCCGAGCACCATGGAGGTCTGGAACCTGGACCACTTCTGGGCCCTCATCGGGTATCTGGATGAGAACTTCATACGTGGCAGTTGCGAGGCCATGATGGCGCTGATGACGGACTACGGCGCGGATGTCGTGTTGGATTCCTGGAATATCAGTGCCTGTCTCGCCGCCAGGGCGCTCGGGAAGCCTCTGGTTTCCATCATCCAGGCCGACATGCATCCGGCCAATCGGGGTTTCATCTGGTGGAAGGAGCCGCCCCCAGATGTCCCCTCACCCGTTCCGGCTCTGAACAGGGTACTTCCCGACTATGGCCTTCCCCCTGTTCGCAGGAGCGAGGAACTGCACGTTGGAGACCTGACGCTGATTGCGGGCACCCCGGAGACCGATCCCTTTTCGGAGAAAGCCGACGTCATCCACGTCGGCCCGATCCTGTGGCAGCGGCCGGACGCGGCGTTGCCGGACTGGATCGGCGCCCTGAGCCGAGAGAAGCCGCTCGTCTGGGTGTACACGGGGAACCCCAGCTACGGTCCGGTGGCGCCATGGGCCGATTCCATCGTCCTGCTGCGTGGCTGCGTGGCAGCCCTGGCGGACGAGGATGTCCAGGTCGTACTGACGACGGGGCATCATGACCTGCCGGAGGATGCGCTCGCTTCCTTGCCCGCCAACTTTCGCTACGAGCCTTACCTTCCCGGTATCGCCATGGCGGAAAGGAGCGACCTGCTGATCCACCATGGAGGGCACGGCTCAAGCATGACCGGCCCCTACACCGGCACGCCCGCGGTCATAGTCCCCACCTATTCTGAGCGTGAGAGCAACGCGCGGCGGGTGGCTGCGCTGGGAGCAGCGGCTGTGGTGGTCCCGACTGAGGGGGTTTCAGGAGAGAAGGACGTGTCAGTAGAGGAGCTGCGGGCAAAGGTGAGGCAGGTTCTTTCTGACCCTTCCTTTGCGCTTAACGCCAAGCGAATGGCCGAAACCATACGGACGTATGGGGGTGCATCAGAAGCAGCGCGCCTCATCGACAGCTTCGCGAAGCGCGTGTAACTCTTCGTCTTCTACTCGGATTCGGAAGCCCCGCCCCCAGATTCGGAGGCGGACGCCACTGGCTCTTCTGCCGCTTCCTCCACCACTTCCTCTACCACCCGCCCGCGCCGGAAGGGGAAGATCTTCTTGAACCAGCGGCCAAGCACCAGCCTGATGATGTTTGGGTTCTTGGCCACGCGGACCAGCCCGGGCACGTCGTCCTCGTCAAACCGGATCCAGAAGTCCCAGTTCACCGGGTCGGTGATACGTCCGGAGATAACTATCTCCTGCCCTTCCCGTTTGATGTCATAGCGCATGAAATCCATCTTGAGTTCTTGCTTGCCCAAGCCACGCGACCACAGTTTCATTAACGCGCCTCGTACGACCAAATTCTGGACCGGGCTGTCACTGCATGTACGTCTCCATGTAACGCTGCACGTGGGGTGGAGGCGTCCACCACTTCCTGAGGCCTAGGTCCTCTGCCACCTTGTTGGCCGCGAGGTAGCCCGGTCCCCCGGTGATAAGCGCTCCTGGGTAGGTGGAGGCACCGCACACATAGAGGCCCTCGATGGGCGTCGCCGAGCTGGAGCACTCCGGGTTCGGACGATAGAACCCCAGTTGCAGGGGGTTGTAGTCGCCATGCTTGATGCTGCCCCGGCGCATGTTCGGCAGCCGGGTCTCGATGTCCACCGGGGTCTCGAAGTGGGTCATGACAATCTTGTCTCGGGTAAGGTTCGGGGCTACGCGCTGCCACTTAGCCAGCGCCGCCTCCTCCAGCTCCTTGCCGCGTGTCTCCCATCCGCCGGCGATCTCATAGGGAGCATGCATCTGGAAGAAGGAGACGTACTTGCCCGGCACCCGGTTCAGGTGTGGGTCGAACAGGCTCTCGCAGGTGCAGTGCCCGCCGAAGCCATCGCTCACCTGGCCCGCCACCACGCTATCCCAGTGCGCCAGGAGCTGATCAGTGCTCTCGAACCCGAAGATGGTCATGAACGCCTCGTTGACCCACGGGTCGTCACACTTGTAGCGCGGCGGCTCCTCTGAGACGATGTGCAGGGTGTAGAAGCTCCACTTGTCCCACTTCCACCCGTCGATGCTCTCACCAAGGCCCTCTGGCAGGTTCTCCCGTCCGACCAGGCGCAGGAACGTTGAGTCAGGATCAAGGCTGGACAGGACCAGCTTGCTCTTGAGGGTGAGGCCGTCGAGGGTTTCTACGCCCGCGACGCGCCCGTTCTCCGTGAGGATCTTCGTGACCTCGGAGTTCTCCAGCACGATGCCCCCGGCCTGGATTACCTCCCGCACTAGGGCACCGGCGAACTTGTGCGATCCCCCGTAGCAGTAGCACTTGTTCATGCCCCGGTCGAAGAGGAGGGGGACGAAGAAGCCCACCCCGCTCTCCCGAGGGTCCAGGCCCCACATGCAACTGACATAGAGCATGAGGGTGCGAACGCGGTCATTCTCGAAGAGTTCGCTCAGGATCTCGAGGGGGCTGCGCTCGAAGATATCCAGCACGGCGCGGCCGATTTCGGTGCGCTCCATTGCTATGCTCAGCTCAATGGGGGCTACAGGGGGCAAATAAGTGGCCGGTGCAAGAATCTCGCTCACCATCCGGCGCCAGGTTCCCATTAGCTTGCCGAAGGTGTCGGCGTCCTTGCGCGAGAACTTGGCGATGGAGTCCCTCGTGTCTTCGAGCATCTGAGTCAAGAGGAGGGATGTGCCGTCCTCGAAGACCATGGCCGTCTGAGCGTTGGGCTTGGTGAAGATGAGGGCATGCCGGTCGAGATCGAAGTCGGCAAGGACCGGTATGTAGTCCACCATCATGTGGTAGACGGCGTGGAGATTGGTGTAGTAGCCGGGGAAGAGTATCTCCTCTGTGGCCATCCCACCGCCGATCTCATAACGTCGCTCTACCAGCGCCACGCGCAGGCCAGCCCGCGCGAGGTAGGCTGCTGCTATCAAGCCATTGTGCCCCGCCCCTACAACTACGGCGTCCCACTCGCTCTGCTCGGGGAACTCCCGAACCAATAACTCAGTAGCCCGCATCGTCATGGGGGTGCTCCTTTCCTTCCCGCTAACGTCGCGGCGCCCCTCTTAGCGATACACCAATTCCTTCTTCTTCTCAGGTACGTACCACGGCGAGGGGTACCACCAGTCACCGGGCTCGGCGATCCCGTCCTCGATGAGGATGTGCATGAGGTTATAGGGCACCGCCATGAGGCACAGCCCTCCCGGGTGGGATGTCTGGTTGCAGAGGTACAACCCATCGATGGGCGTGCGGTAGCGGGCCAGCTCCGGCAGAGGACGCTGGCCCTCCCACTGATCGCTGCAATGGCGTGTGGCATACCAGTTACCGGCGATGAGCCCGGTGTTACGCAGCTCCGAGTCGTGGGGGCTGTTGGCCCAGTAGCCCGCAATGGTGTCCGAATTCACGTTGCAGGCGACCTGGCTGTAGGCTCTAATAATGGCGGCGTCGATCTCCGGCTTCTGCTTGTTGACGGCTTCAGGGCCGTCCACGTGGTACTCCGGCACCGGAACCTGGATATAGAGCGGGGATATCAGGAAGTGACCGGGGATGGTGCAGCAGGAGGGGTCATACGTCTTGGCCCCTACGTCGATGAACAGCAGCTTGTCCGGGTCCAAGTTGGGCGTAACCTTGCGGGAGTCCACGTCGGCGATCTGCTCAAGGAGTATTTCTCGCGAGTCGCACGGGTAGACGATGCGGCTGACGACGTCGTCGTCCCTGGCGCCGGCGAACTTGGGGGCGAAGCGTGGCGGCTCGCGCAGGAGGATGTGGGCCACGTAGAGGCTCCCGCCCTTCATGCTGATATCCTTCACCCGCTGCATGAAGGAGACATCGAGGTGCCGCGGCCCGATAAGCTTGAGGAAGGTCTGCTTGACGTCGACCGCGCTGAGCACCGCCTTGTCCGCCCAGATGGTCTTCTCGCCCCAGGCGGCGTCGTCTCGCAGACGCACGCCTGCTGCCCGCCCGTTCTGCAAGATGATCTCATCCACCGGGCAGCAGGTGAGCACCCGCGCGCCGTGGGCGAGGGCGCAGCGGACGATGGAGTGAGCGTAGTGATGCATGCCGCCGCGAGGGGGGCTCACTCCGGCTATCATGAGGGATGCAGCCCCGGCGAAGGATGGGATGGCCATCCCCTTCCAGTGGGGGGCGGCCCCTGAGTACCAGGCGACAGCGGCGTTCGCCACCTTGTAGGACTCGGTCTCCATGAGCTCGTCCATAAGGTCAAACAAGCTCATCTCAAGGATGCTATCGCTCCATATCTCCGGTGCTCTCTGCTTGAGGACCTGCACCCAGGGGATATCGTCCGGGGTCGGCTCCATGTCTTGGGGATGCGGCGGGCACCAGTAGATGGCGCGGAGCAGCTCCTTAAGGAAGGGGTGCTCAGTGCCAATGCCGGTCAGCTTGGCGAAGCCCTCCATGTCCTTCAGGGTGGGCGGCACCACGCCCTCGGTGGTGAGGCTGCCACCCCGGCGTCTTGCCTCAGGGTCCGCTAGGTCTAGCATGGGGCTCCAGGACATGCGGAAGCCGTACTTCCACAGCTCAAGCTGCTCGAAGCCGGGTGCGGCTGCCCCGTACAGGTAGGTGGCGTGAGGGTCGATACGCACCCCGGCCATGGGCTCGGTGTTCTCCTGGCCCCCGCCGGTCTCGGGCCTCTCCTCGAGTACGCATACGCTCAGCCCGCATTTCGACAGATACGCAGCCGCGGTGATGCCGTTGTGGCCTCCACCTATGATGACGATGTCGAATCTTTCTTCCCTGTTCACGTCGGCCTCCTTTCGAACCAGCGAAAGTCTGCCAGAGTTCGATAAGGCTCTCCTAAACCCTGACGCAAAGGAGAGACTGGGTAACCGCTGTCCCTCTGCGAACGGCCAAGGTGACTGTACAAGGCGAGTAACGGCTTGTCAACACGACATAGAGAGGCCTTCCGCCCACACGGTGGGGTAGACGGAAGGCCGGGAGGCGCAATGCGAAGAGGTCTAGGCGGGCCGGCCCTGGAAGGTAGGGTCGTTGTGGTCGTACCACACGTCGGCGTACCCGTAGGCGTGGCCGTACCACGTCCAGCTGTGAAGGTTCCTCTGGTAGTTCCACACGACGCCCCGACCCCACAGACTGATGTACTGTAGCTGGGCGAGGACCTCGTCCAGCAGGTAGTGCTGGATGTCCAGGCCGATCTCGTGACGCCTCTCGTAGTCGAACTCTGCCCGCTGCTCCTCCAGCCAAGCGTCCAGCTTGGCGTCGGATAGTCGGAAGGAGTTCTTGGAGCCGCCCGTGTGGAAGTAAGGGTAGACCCAGTCGTCGAGGTCGATCCAGCCGTTATCGAAGCCGAAGCTGATGCCGCAGGTCCCCTGCGCGGCCCCTTCGGTGTTGCGGACGAAGCAGGCGGACATGGTGGTATAGCCGGTGGGATCTATCTCTGGGTTCACCTTGAAGCCGAGCACCTCACTGAACGTCCTCTCCACGAGTGGCAGCGCCTTCTGCGGGATGAACGCAGGCACCCCGGCCCAGACCATCCATGGGGTGCCGATGGCCTCGCTGCCCCCGGCAGCCTCCCACAGCTTCCTGGCCTCGGCCAGGTCCTCCTCGCGTTCGGCGGTGCCGAAGCGGTAGCCGGCCTTCTTGGCCAGCTCCTCCTGGGGGATGGCCCATCGCTTTATGGGCCAGGTGATGGGGCCGTTGGGCAGGAAGGTCACGTGACCGACAGGCTGTGGAAAGATGGCCTCGCCCAGCCCCTGTCGGTCTATGGCCAGGTGGATGGCCCTGCGGACGCGGAAGTCATTGAAGGGTGGCCGGTCCAGCAGGAAGCGCGTGTTGACGGCGCCCGCCTGGCCGACGCTCTCCGGTATGTACACCTGGCCGGCCAGCTCGTCAGCCACGCGGAGGACAGTGTCAAGATCGACGCCGAAGCCCGAGCTGTCGATCTGCTTGGTCTTGAAGGCCGCTTCCTCCACGCTCGCGCTTTCGGGCGGCCAAAGGGCCATGTAGCCGTCGAGGAAGGGGCGACCGGTGCCCAGCTCGGGCCGGTCATCGGCGGCGAACCACTCGGGGTTGCGTCGGCAGCGCATGTGCTGTACGGCCGCGAATTCGTCGAGAATGAACGGGCCACTGCCCACCATCCGGGAGGGGTGGTTCATCTCGTCGTTCTCGTCCACCAGTTCCTTGGCGATGATGGCGGCATTGCGGTCGGCCAGGTAGTGGAGGAAGGGGGCCAGGGGCCCCTTGGTGGTGATGCGCAGGGTGAGGTCGTCGATGAGCTCGATCTTGTCGACGCTCTCCCACTGTCCCTTGCGGTAGTAGAGGGCGGACTGGGGGCTTTCGGGGTTGACCTGGCGCTCGATGCTGTACCTGATGTCCTCGGCAGTGACCGGGCGGCCGGCCAGATCCGGGAAATCCTTGCGGATCTGGGGGGTATCGTGGAATTTGGCGGTGGGGCGAACGCGGATGATGTAGGTCTCCTCGTCCACCTGCTCGGGCATGCCCGGGCCGCCGTCGGCGGTGGCGGAGAGGTCCGGGTACATGACCTGGTTCACGTCGTCCTCGTAGTTCAAGACTTTGCTGAAGACGGCCGAGTGCATATTGTAGGTGGGCCCGAACTCGGTTTGATGGGGATCGTAGGTATCTATAGCCAGGGCGTCGTAGTCGAAGATGCGGCTCCAGCCGCCTCTGGTGGCGACCGGCTCCAGGCCTGCGGCGGTCGCTTCGGGAGTAGGTGCCTCGCCCTCTTCTTCCCCCTCCTCGGCGCAGCCCACTGCCGCCAAGCCTGCCGCGCCCAGGCCAGTGGTGATCGCACCGCCCAACAGCCTGCGGCGGGACATCCGTCTGCTGCGAACCCTGTGCCAATAGCTGTCCTCCATGACTCTACCTCCTGTTCGAACCATATCGGTCCTTTCACAGAAGCAGACGACCCCGACAGGGCAAGGGCTTTCTGCCGGCAAAGCAACATTCGAGGAAGATGGGCGAAATGTTATACAGAAAGACTAGTCTGTCAAGCGCTAAGATAGTGAGGCTTGCGCCTCGTGCGGACTGGGATGTGTCTGAAGGTGTCCATTCGATCAAAATGGCCTTAGCGATTTGGCGCAAAGGACCCTTCCGGCGGCAGACGGTCTGTCGTTTACTGGGGGCATCTGGAGTGGCAGCTTGGGCTGGCTGCCTATTTGTTATAGTCTCAGGTGGGTCGGGCGGTTGACCTTGGTTTGCTCCGACCTCGAGTGGGAGGAGAGCATGGCGGACGCCACCTTCGATGCCATCATCGCCGAAGGGGCAGCCGCCCTACTCCTGAGGGGCGCTCAATCCATCATGTCCAGGAGGCATTCGTAGGCGGCCACCATAGCCTCGATATCCTCATCGCTGTGGGCCGCCGACACCAGGCCTTTCCCCAGCAGCGAGATGACTCCTTCGTTTCTCAGCACCACTGCGTACTTCTCCAGGCATCTCTTGCGCTTGATGATCTCGTCCCGGCCGCCGGGGGCGTCCATGCGGTAGGCCATAGGGGCAGCGGTCCGGACGTGGAGTATGGAGGCGAAGTTGTAGGCGAAATAGCTGGTCTCCCTCTGCTCGAACAGCGCATTCAGCGCCGCCGCCAGCCTGTCTGTGACCTCTGCGGCCTTCTCGATGGCGCCGGTCTCCTCCAGCTCCAGCAGGGTAAAGTAGCAGGCAACGCAGGAAAGGACGTTGGCAGCCAGGGTTCCGGCCACGAAGACGGAAGGTCCGCCGCTAGCGATGCCGCCGCTGAGCGCGTCCATGATCTCGGCCTTGCCTCCTATGGCCCCGCAGGAGGGATAGCCGCCCATGATGGCTTTCCCGAGGACGGTCAGATCAGGGTCGACACCAAAGTAGGCTTGAGCCCCACCCAGTCCCAGGCGGAAGCCCGTCACCACCTCATCGAAGACGTAGAGCGCCCCGTACTTCTGACAGAGGCGCTTGACCTCATGGTGGAAGCCATCCATCAGAGGAAGGCTGCCCGACTCGGCGCCCAGCGGCTCCACGAACACCGCTGCCACGTCGTCCCGGTGCTCTCTGAACGCCTGCTCCAGCGCGTCCAGGTCGTTCTGATAGACCAGCACCGTGTGAGCCCGGTACTCAGGAGGGATGCCCGTGGCCATGAGGGGGCCGCTTCCGGGCACCCACATATCCGTCACGAACTGGTCGGCCCAGCCGTGATGGGTCCCTCTGAACTTGATAATCTTGTTCCTTCCCGTAACCGCCCGCACCAGTCTGGCCGCGGCCATGTCCGCCTCGGTGCCCGACTGGAGGAAGCGGACCCTGTCCACAGAAGGCATATGCTGGATGATCTTCTCGGCAGCCAGGATCTCGTACTCGTCGGAGAGCCCGTGCAGGGGGCCCTTGTCCTTCAGTGCCTCCATGACTCTCTGGTTGAGCCTGGGCGGGTTGTGCCCGAGGATTACGGGGCCGCCAGATAGGACGTAGTCGACATACGTGTTGCCGTCGACGTCGGTGAGCTTGCTTCCCCCCGCCCGCTCGATGAATAGGGGATAGGGGTCGGGCGGCAGGAGCATGTGTTGGACGCCCGCCGGGATCACCTGCTTGGCCCGCTCAAACAGCCGGGCCGATGTGGGGGTCTTCTGCCTTATCTGCGCGTAGACCTTGTTCAGCCTGTCAGCGGCGATATCCCTGGCGGGCTCGGCAGCCAGTCTCTCCAGCCTTGACTCGATTTCCTTGTAGTCCATCTCTTCCCGTCAACCGTTCGTGGACTATCTGGCTGAGGGTTGGCAACTCCCTCGCTCCGGGTGATCACCAGGCGGCATTCCCAGGTTCAGCCGCGGCGGAGGACATGCAGGGCACATTATACAGGGGACACTGTCGGCGGGTGGCACGCAGGCCCTCCGAGTTTCGTCCCCTTCTTTCACTTCGGCGCTTCCCCTTGCCAACCTCGTGCCTTTCGTCCTATAAAGAGTGCGCACCGGAGGGCTGAAGTCGTCCTGCGGGCGACCGAAAGTGAGGGGAGATGTCATGTTGTTGACGCGTGACCCGGTTGCCGGGGAAGCGGGGTTGTCTCAAAGAGCGCTGCGAGGATCGCCAGCGGCTCATCCCCGCCGATTCCTGTACCTTCTTTTCGTAACCTTCCTTGCGATGTTAATCCTTACCCCGGCCTGTGGCGAGGAGGAAGAGGAGGAGGCCGCGACCACGCCGGAGGCCACCACGGCGGCTGAGCCCACTGAGGCCGCCGCCGAGGAGGTCCAAGGCGTCACCGAGACTGAGATCCTGTTGGGCAGCCACCTTCCCCTCAGCGGGAGCCCTGTTGCTGCCTTCTCCCCCATCGGTGACGGCATGCGGGCCTACTTCGAGTACATCAACGATGTGGAGGGTGGCGTTCACGGGCGCAAGATCAAGCTGCTCATCGAGGATGACCACTACAACCCGGCGGACACCGTGGAGGTGGTGCGCAAGCTGGTGGAGCAGGACGGTGTCTTTGCCATCATAAGCGGCCTCGGCGAGGAGCCCCACGGTGCGGTCTGGAAGTACCTGGAGGAGAGGGGCATCCCCGACATGTTCATCGCCTCCGGGGCTCACAAGTGGACCGAGCCCGTGGCGAGGAACCGTTTCGGCGGCTTCCCTGACTATCTAGTCGAGGGCCGCATGCTCGGCAAGTACATCGTCGAGAACTACGACGGCAAGAAGATCGGCGTCCTCATGGAGAACAATGAGCTCGGTGAGGACGGCCTTGCCGGCGTGGACATGAGCCTGGAGGGCAGCGAGGTCGAGATCGTCGCCACCGAGAGGTGCGAGGCCATTGAAGCGGACATGACCGCTCACACCCAGCGCCTCCGCAACGCCAACGTTGACGTCGTGCTTGTCCTGGCAGGGCCGCTCCAGGCCGCCAGCGTGGCGAGAACGGCCCGCGAGGTGCTCAACTGGGACGTGCCCATCCTCGTCACAGGCATAGACTGCAGTGACATCTTCATCGAGCTCGCTGGCGAGAATGCCGAGGGCGTGGTCAGCGTCGTCTTCGCCCACCAGGTCTACGAAACGGACTTCCCAGGGGTGCAGAAGCACCACGAGATCATGGAGAAGTACGGTCACGGCGTCCCCGCCGGCAACCTCACACTCTACGGCGCTGCCATCGCCGAGCTGATGGTGGAGGCCCTCAAGAACGCTGGCCCGGACCTCACCTGGGACAGCCTCATCGAGGGCGCCGAGTCCATTCGCGGCTACCAGTGCTCTGTGTGCATGACCCCGGTGTACATGAGCCCGACGGATCACCGGCCCTACGAGATCGAGGTCTATAACAGAGTCGAGGACGGGAAGTGGGTAGCCTTCGGCGAGCCCGTGGACTTCGAGACTACGCCTCCCGAAGAGCGCGAGTGAGGCCAGCACAATCGAGCCGCGTTTGAGGCTGGCGACCGGCTCCAGTTCGTAACGGGCCAGGCGTAGGATGTCTCGTGAGGCGGCTCCTGCCGTCGAGGCCAGGGGCCTGACAAAGCGCTACCAGGATGTGGTCGCGATCCGCGACCTCGATCTGTCCATTTCTAGGCACACCATCTATGCCCTCCTGGGACCAAACGGTGCTGGCAAGACCACCACCGTCTCCCTGTTGACCACGCTCGCCAGGCCCACCGGCGGCAGCGCCCGCGTCGCGGGCTTCGACGTGGTCCGTCAGGCCAGGGACGTGCGGCGTCGCATCGGCGTGACCTTCCAGGAGGTGGTGCTGGATGAAGACATCAGCGGTCGCATGGTGCTGGACATCCACGGGCGGCTGTACGGTCTGGGCCGCGCGGCACGGCAAGAGCATCTCGACTCAGTTGTGGAGCTGGTGGGCCTGAAGGACGCCATCGGCCGCCGCGTTGGCACCTACTCCGGGGGCATGAAGCGCCGACTGGAGCTGGCCAGGGGCCTCATGACGGAGCCGGAGGTGCTCTTCTTGGACGAACCCACCTTGGGGCTGGACGTGCAGAATCGCGTGGTCATCTGGGAGTATGTGCGAAGGCTTCGGCAGGAGAGGGGCCTGACCGTGGTCCTCACCACCAACTACATGGAGGAAGCTGAGGCCCTGGCAGACGTGGTGGGCATCATCGACCGCGGGCGCCTGGTGGTCGAGGGCTCGCCCTCCGACCTTGTCGGGGAGCTGGGCGCTGATGTGATCCGGCTGCAGGTGGAGGGCGATCCGAGGGCAGCCGTAGCCGCTCTGGAGGGTCAGCCGTTCGTGCAGACGGTGAGCGCGGGACCCGACTCGGTCGTCGTCGGCGTGACCTCGAGCAGCCAGGCACTGGCGCCCGTCATCGAGAGACTCACTAGCAGCCGTATCAACGTAGGCGAGGTATCCATAGCGCGGCCGAAACTTAGCGACGTCTTCCTGAAGCACACCGGAAGGAGCCTGAGGGACCAATGACGGCTACGCTGGCACTCTGGCAGAAGCACATGACCAAGTTCTGGGGGCACAGTGAGGAAGCACTGGGCACTCTGCTCTCGCCGGTGCTGTGGGTGCTCCTCTTCGGAGCGGGGATGGGGGCAGTGATGGCCGAGGGAACGGCCGGCATCGAGGACTACACGGAGTTCGTGGCGCCAGGAATCATCAGCCTCACCGCGCTGACCGGCGCGGTAGTGGGAGGAGCCACCCTGCTCGACGAGCGCTTGCGTGGCATCATGAAGGAGTACCTGGTGGCGCCCATACCCAGGATCAGCATCATCATGGGCAACATGCTGAGCAGCGTCACCAAGGCCACCCTTCAGTCGGTGGTCATCCTGGTGGTGGCGGCGCTGGCCGGGGCAGGGCTCACACAGAATCCTCTGGAGGTGGTGCTGGCGCTTGTGCTGATGGCGACGTACAGCCTGGGATTCGTGGGCCTGGCTACAGCCTGGGCGGTGCGGGCCTCCAGCACCGGCGGCTATCATGCCCTGATCTTCCTGTTCAACCTGCCCCTGCTCTTCGCCAGCAACGCCCTCTATCCCTTGGACCTATTGCCCCGATGGCTGGAGACGCTGGCCCGCCTTAACCCTACGACCTACCTGATCGATACCCTGAGGCATATGCTGTACGGCGCCGACCCCGTGATCGCGCCCGCTCTCTCCGCCGCAGTCGTGGTGGGTTTTGCGGCCTTCGGAACGGCCGTGGGCTACTGGTCCTTTCAGCGAGCCACGGCAACCTAGACGGGCCGCCGAGAGGAAGGCGCGGGCGCAGGAAGCGCCGAAAGCATCCAGCCATTCGCTCAGCGAGGCGGCGGTGCGCTGGTGGCGGTGGGAATGCCTCACCGGAGGGAGCAGATCGGGGCCTCGGTTGCGCCCCCAGTGCCCCGTGCTACAATGGGGCCTGCTCATGCTGGTCGGTCTGAGTCGGCGTTCGTCTTGAGGTGAAGTGGTGATGGGTGAGAGGAGACAGGTTCGCTGGCCTCTGGCCACGCTGGCGGTGGTGGCGCTGCTAGCGGGACTGGTCGGTGGGGTGGTGGGCGGACTGGTGACGCGCTTCACCACGGGGACTGATGGGGAAGTGGCCAGCGAGCCCCCGCCACGGGCGGAGGAGAGGGTCCTCATCCATGAGGAGTCGGCCATCACCGAGGCAGTGGATCGAGCCATTCCAGCCGTGGTCACCATCGTTAATGAGCAGCTTCCTGCTCAGGATGCCCTGGGGCGACCGCTGGAGGAGACGGCCGTTGGATCCGGGGTCGTCATTGACGAGCGAGGGTACATCGTCACCAACGAGCACGTGGTGCGGGATTCTGCCCGGCTCACGGTGATGTTTGACGACGGGCGGGAGCGCGTAGCCTCCCTGATAGGTGACGATTATCCGTTCACTGACCTCGCAGTAATCCGGGTGAAGCCGGACTCGGAGGAACTGGAAGCCGTTCCCTTCGGCGACTCCGATGCCCTGACTCTGGGCCAGACGGTGGTGGCCGTAGGCACTGCCCTGTTCGAGTTCGAGGGCACGGTGACCGTAGGGGTGGTGAGCGGGCTGCACCGCCACTGGTCGCGAAACGGGGTGATCATGGAAGATCTCGTCCAGACGGACGCCGCTATCAACCACGGCAACAGCGGTGGCGCCCTCCTCAACACCCGAGGCGAACTGGTGGGACTCAACACTACGGTCATCCGCAGCACCGAGGAGGGTCAGGCGGTAGAGGGGGTAGCCTTTGCTATCTCCAGCAACACCATCGCCCCTATCGTCCGGGCCATCATTGAGGAGGGCAGCTATGCGAGGGCCTACCTTGGCGTCGTCCACCGGGATGTGACGCCGGAGCTGGCAAGGACGGCCGGGCTGCCCGTGGATCACGGTGCCCTTATCTTGGACGTGTCGCCGGATACGTCCGCCGCGGAAGCGGACCTGCGGCCTGGGGACATCATCGTGCGCATGGGTGATTATGAGCTGGATGAGGACATGCCCTTCATAAACGCCCTGGCCCGTCTGAGGCCTCAGCAAACGGTCACCTTCGTGATCTACCGAGATGACCGTCGGCTGAGCGTGGACGTCACCATGGGCCTGCGCTAGCCGCCCCGGGAGCGATGCCCTCGATGCATGAGCAGGGCCCCTTCGACCGTATCCTCCGGACCAGCCCTGAGCGGGACCGCACTCCTGCCTACGTCGTCGCTGTCATCATCGGCCTGGGACTCCTGCTCCTCATCCTGGTGCTGCCCCCCGTTTCCATCCTCAGTCGGGGTGGGGAAAGCGAGGAGGGCGGTCTTGGCGGCATCGTCACCAGCGCCGCCCGCGGCAATCTGCCCCAATTGCCCGAGGGCTTCGAACCCCTCAGTTCTCTCTACGACATCTCCGCGCCTGAGGACATGCGCGGAACCGCTGTCATCACTGTGAACCTGCGTGCTCCCCAGACCGATGAGCGTAACCTGGCCTTTTACACCTTCGTGGACGGTCGCTGGCGGCGCCTGGCCGGCGCCAGCCTGGTCAACGACGGGACTGCCGCCCAGGGTGAGGTGCCCCTTCTTCCAGACAACGTAGTCGTACTCCGTCGCACCGAGACGGTGAGGCAGGTGACCGGCTGGCTGCCTTCCGGCGCCGAGCTGGACCCGCGGGCGGGCCCTTCCCTCACCGTTCTCAACCCGGTCGATTTCGCTCCCGCCTCCGATGGCTCCCTGATGGGCAGCTCTACCCCTGTGCCGCCGGATGCGTCCTATCAGGTGTACCCCACCGTCCGGGCGGCCTCGCCCGAAGAGGTACAGGCCCTGGACATTATTCTCTCCTCCCCGGAGCTGCGGGAGACGCACGTCAACGCCATCGTGGAGATGGTCCGCAGCGAGGCCTACGGCGGGGTGGAGCTGGATTATCGTGGGGTGAACCCGTCCCGAAGGGCCGAGTTCCTGGAGCTGGTGCAGGCGCTGGCCGAACAGCTTCATGGCGACGGACGTGGCATCACCGTGCTGCTCCCGCTGCCAGTCCGGGAGGGGGCTGAGTGGGACACCGGAGGCTACGATTGGGAGCGGCTCGGGGCGACGGTGGACGCCATCAAGCTGGCGCCGGAGACCGATGAAGGCCTCTATCATCGTCGGATGGAGGAGGTGCTGGACTTCCTGACCCAGCGGGTTGACAGGGGTAAACTTCTTCTGGTAGTGGGACCGCTGAGCCGGGAGAAGAGCGGCGAGGGCATTCGCTCGCTCACCCTCACCGAGGCCCTAGCTCTGGCCAGCCTGCCCGGCCTGCGGGCTGAAGGGGACATCGTGCCGGGGCAGACCGTGCGTGTGGTGGGCGAGAACCTGGTTGAGGAGGAGGGGGCCTCCGGCATGTACTGGGACGAGGAAGCCCTAGCGGTCACCTTTGCCTACCCCGGTCGTGGAGGCAAGCGGACCGTGTGGATCGGCAACGTGTTCAGCGTTGCCTTCAAGCTGGACCTGGCCCGGCGCTACGGCCTGGGCGGGGTGGCCATCGAGGATGTCTCGCTCCCGGCAGGCCAGGCCGATATCTGGCCGGCCATCCAGGAGTACGCGGATGCCGGCTCGGTGTCTTTGGTGCGGCCCAACGGTGACCTGCTGACGCCTCAGTGGGTCGCCAGCGCCGGTGCGCTGGAGATAGAGACGGGCAGCGCGGTGCAGTGGCAGGCCCCGCCCGAGCCCGGCGTCTATGAGGTTACCCTCATCGTCAGCGATGGGGTGGTGCGGGTAGGGCAGCGACTGGGCGTCGAGGTGCTTGCGCCGGCGGGTGAGGCAAGTCCCTAGGGATGCGTGTCATCGCGGGAACCGCCAGGGGGCGGCGGCTCAAGAGCCCGCGAAGTCAGGGGCTTCGCCCCACCTCAGACCTGCTGAGAGGGGCTATGTTCGACATGCTGGACGCGGCGGGCGTAGACTATGCGCGGGTGCTGGACCTGTACGCGGGCACCGGCGCCCTGGGCATCGAGGCCCTCAGCCGGGGCGACGGCCGCTGCGACTTCGTGGAGCAGGACGCCGCTGCCTGCCGCCTTATCCGCGAGAACCTGGCCCTTGCCGGCCTGATCCAGGGCGGGGCTGTGCACCGTCTGCCCGCGGAGGCGGCGGCGGGTCGTCTGGATGGACCCTACAGCTTGGTGCTGGCGGACCCTCCCTACGCCGATGAGGGGGCCCTGGCTGCCCTGGACCGAATCGCCGCCTCGCCACTGATCGGGGAGGGAACGGTGCTGGTTCTGGAGCACTCCAAGCGGCAGGAGGCCCCCCAGACGCTGGGGCGGCTTCGCCTGGAGCGTACGCGCAGACACGGAGATAGCTGCATCTCGGTCTAT
>Ga0209979_1001797_pt1 | contig 22206 bp, 18 predicted proteins | sample AnhtaG_FD_183114 | JGI IMG/M metagenome (GOLD analysis project Ga0209979, IMG submission 183114) | Deep subsurface microbial communities from Anholt, Denmark to uncover new lineages of life (NeLLi) - Anholt_01485 metaG (SPAdes) (version 2) | ecosystem: Environmental > Aquatic > Marine > Oceanic...
ATATTTCGAGAGATTCTTCGCGTCAAAGACCAATTGGATATCTTTAATGTGATTCATAGATCTTCCTCCTCAAAAATGTAATATGCAAATCTCTATGAATCACTATAATATAATTTTACACTTTTGTTAAATAAAGATTATCTATTTATAGGCCATTTATTGATATCAAAATCTCCTGGTTCCTGTTTAAATATGCTTTAAAAAATTTCGTGGTTTCCGTTAAGAAGAGCTAAATTCCGAGGAAAAGAGAAGATGGAGATCCAACTTCTCCTCACAGCAACAGTGATCAACCTCAAGAAGCTTCTCGCTAGAGCGACGGCCTCATGTCTAGAGACTACGAACACATTTAAAAACGTTTACAACTTTGTTCTTCACAATCTATTCGGATACTGGTCAAATTCTTGTCTCTGGTACAAATTGCCGACTTAACAGAAGCGTTTGGCAACAGGCCCATGAGTGTGTAAATTATCTGAAGTTCTTCATTGGCTTAGTCTTCCAATCTTCATTAATCATTTGAATCAAGGAGAACATAATTCGGATACAAGATTCCTCTGTGGGAAAAGTATCCATAACCTTTGTTCTGCGTCGGAATTCCCTGAAGACTCGTTCAATGATATTAGTGGTCCGAAGAGACACCCACATTCTATAGGGAAAATCAAGGAACTGCAGGGTTTCTGTAGATCCTGGTAGATGGCTTTCGGAAATGGGATGGGCTGGTAAAGGGGGTGTACCAACGACTTCTTCAAGAGCTGGAAAAACTCGAAGTCCAAGTGAACCGAGAAAAGAGTCGACTGGTAGATCTCACCCGAGATGAGACATTTAGCTTTCTGGGGTTTGACTTTCGCCGGATTAGAACTCGCCGAGGTAAGTGGGGAGTACGTATCACGCCTAGAATGAAGGCACGGGCGGCTCTGCTACGCAAACTCAAGGATGTGTTTCGACGATACAACTCGCAACCGGTAGATCGGGTGATCTTCTTGATTAATCCGATATCGCGAGGTTGGGTGAACTATTTTCGGGTTGGCCATTCCAGTAGATGTTTTGGATATGTGAAAGATTGGGTAGAAAAGAAGATTAGAGGACACCTGATGCGTGCAAGGAAACTCCGCGGCTTTGGCTGGAACAGGTGGAGTAGAGTCTGGTTGTATGAAACCCTGGGATTATATGATGACTACAGGGTGAGATACTACGGGATTTGAAAGCGCTGCCAGCTTGATAGGCCACATAAACCTTGGGGTGAAGTTGACAGGAAAGCGCAATGCGGGAAATCCGCACGTTGTGTTTGTCGAGGCGGGAGCTGGAAACGTAGCCAGGGCGGAGACTGTGAACCCAACGGGCAATCGAAAGAGCCCGTTTGGAAACCCTCGGCCTAAAGTATGCGCGCCAGTTCTCGACCCTACCTGTGAGGGGCATTAACAACCACAGGAGGTTGAAAAGATGTCTACTCGACGAATAAGATGGAAAAGCTCCAGGATAAAATGAGAGAAAAAGGTGAGCGATCCTATCTTTCAGGCTCTGCCTTAATAGTTTATGGAAAAGATAAATACTACGGGATCTTTAGTGGAGTTGAATATGCTAGGCTTACCACTAAAAGAAGGAATAGAGAAATTGCCGGGAAGCTGGAAAAAATGTTAGTCGAAAAGCTATCAAAAAAGAAAATAACCGAGTTCATAAGGAGACTAAAAGAAGAGTAGTTTCCCTTGCTCCGCTGCCAAATTTAAGGGATTATTTCACCCATCGCAAGGGAAGGTTCTGTTTTTTCTTGCCATTCGCTCGGTAGCTGTCCAATACCGGATAAATCCTCTCCCTCCTCTTGCCACTTTCCAATCAAAAAGCCGTTGATCTTTTTTTCAAATACTGCTTGGTTTATCTTGAGGTTTTGAGGATCCCTCTCCATAATTACCTTACACTTCTTCCTTGACAAATTCTCTTTTTTAGATTATTATTGTATATTGAGTAGAAGAGGATGAGAGATTCTGGATCTATATCTATCAAGGAAAAGGTTCTTATAGTCTGCCAGGCAATAGCCGGGGGCAAGATTCAGAGAGTAGCCAGAAAGCACGGGGTAAGTAGATTTTCTATTTATGCCTGGACTAAAAAAGCTTTAGATACTCTAGAGCAAACCCTAAAACCAGAGAAACGAAGACCTAAGTTCAAAAAGGGCAGAGTCGATGTAAAAGATAAGGCCATTGAAGAACAAAAAGAGAAGATAGAGGAGTTAAACAATATCATCAGTGAGAAAGAGAAACAAATTAAAAACTTAAGAAGGAAGATAAACCTTCAGAAAAATGGCCTTCCCCGTCCTTCAAGGTGCCCCCATTGTGGATTTGAGAAGATTTACAAAAATGGCACCTATAAGATAAGGCCAGGAAGATTCCTTGAGCAGCTAAAAAAAGGCAAAGAAACAGAGGTAACAGTTCAGCAGTTCATCTGTCCTTACTGTAGAAGCTCTGTTTATATGCCAGAGAAAAAAAGAAAAATAATTCTTTTTTAATGCCACCCTTCTCAAAAGGATTTACCCTCCCAAAAGGTATTTTCAAATCAAACAAACCCCTCATAGTGTAAAATAATTACGAATTTTTAGGAGTGCGTTCAAGATGGAATAGAGGATATCTCTTTTATTTCTCCTGAAAGCCCCTTAAAGCCTAAGTTTACTTTCAATTTTTCAGTCTCCAATTCGATACTTGACATTATTAAAAATTAGTATATAATATACAGAGATAACTGGTCTTGCCAGTAGTCAAAGTAGACCAAAACGGAGTAAGAAGATACCTACTATCTTCAAAGAAGTGCGTAGAAAAAAGGTTTACACGGAAATAGTGGAGCAAATCCAGGGTTTAGTAAAGAAAGGGACGCTGAAAAAGGGTGATAAACTGCCTCCAGAGAGAATTTTGGCTGAGCAGTTAGGTGTATCCCGTCCTCCTTTACGAGAGGCTATGGCTGCTCTAGAGATTCTGGGAGTGATTGAAAGTAGAGGCGGTAAAGGAAATTTTATTGTCAACATTTTTGATTCTGCCTATTCCATGCAGCAATTTAAGGAACTGGAACAGCAGAAAAGCCCCTTTGAGCTTTTAGAGGCAAGAAAAGTGGTAGAAGTGGAAGTTGCAGGTTTTGCCGCGGAGAAAGCTTCTTCAGACGATATCCGTGAGCTCGCGTCCATAGTAAGAAGAACGGAGAAGGCTGTAAATGATATATCAGAATTTATGGAACTTAATCGGCTTTTTCACTTAGGTATTGCGGTGGCCACCAACAATACTGTTTTATACCAGATGATGGAGTACATAGTAGATGAGTTGAGCAAGAAATTATGGATTAAATTGGATGAGAAGACTCTGGTGCTTCCTGGTAGAACTGAGAAGTACTTTCATCAGCATCGCAAAATCTTAGAGGCTATAAAAGCTAAAGATAAAGCAAAAACCCGTAAGGCAACTTTACATCATTTGGTCAGTTTCGAGACAGATCTTTTTGGGAGAGATGGCCAATTTCAGGATAGTCTGTTAGAAAATGGAAACCAAAGAGTTCCGGAAAAAAGCACGGATTAAGTCCTGTTATGCCAGACATAGCATGTTAATTTAGTAGTGAAGTTAGTCTTTATCCGAAGGAAAAGCCAAAAATAAGGCCGGGAGCGGGTGACGACTTCGGTAGCTGTTAGCTGGGAAAAGGAGAGCTCCCCAAAGATGAGGAAAACGCCAAGTAATTAAATTTCCCCATGGGAGCTTTCAGAGAAAGCTCGAACGATGGGCTGCCAATGATCTCGCAGGACCCGGATTGATACAAGTCTTACGAGGAAAAGGAGTCAAAGTGGCCGAGGACATAGGTGTAGCTTGTTTTGATGATATCCCTCTCTCATCGTCAGTCAGTCCTGGACTTACTACAGCGAGGATTCGTTCTTATGAGATATGTGAAGAGGCAACTTTAATGCTATTAGGCCGCTTAAAGGGGAAGAGAAAGGGAGAAAAGAACGAGATCATAGAAGCAAAATTGATAGAAGGTGAGTCTTGTAGACAACCAAAAGTATCTGTTGAGAGAAGTGTGAGCACAGATTGAATTTCTCAATCCAGTGAATTGTGGCAGTCAGCAGAAATAGAGGCACCAAAGGAACTTTAGGTGCGAAGAGGGAGTTAACCATAACGGCGGAAGTCGGCCCCCGAGAGAAAGGCTTTTTGGAAGAAAGTAAACCTTTACGACGCGGAAATGAAATCCCCGTAACTGATGCAGAGTAAACAGAGGCGTTGTCTAGATTGCGACGAGGGCCAGGGTATTAACTGTGCTCTTTGACAGGAGATTGTCAAAAAAATATGCAATAAAAGACAGATGGGTTTTCAGATAAGAAGCTGGAGATTAAGGCCGGGAGGGAGGTGAAAAGTAGGAAGGTCTGCTAGCTTGAGATAAAGGAAGTCCCCAGGAAAAAGTGTTGAATAATTGCTTTTTCTTAAGGGTAACTTCCACGGAAAATTAAAGCATGTCTAAATTCTATTATGAGGAGGACCTAGGATGAAAAGGCTAATAATAGGACTCGTAGTGTGTGGGTTAGTTTTTCACATACTGGGAATATCTAGTCTCGCAGGCGTAAACGTAAAGCAGATTCCCCTGGAGGAGACTAGATATATAACCTTCGGCAATTGGGGAGGTCTTGAGTGGGATCCTGCAACCGTTCAAATCCTAGAGGATTGGGAAAAGGAGCATCCAGCCATCAAAGTACGTGTTGTGCCCGTGCCCGATACAATGGCCAATCCAAAGTACATGAATATGTTTCTTGCCAGATCAGACGCCATTGATGTTTTTAATTATGACCAGGCGCTCGTAAACCAATTCGCTAGGGCAGGATGGTTGGAGCCTGTGGATGATTTGTTTACGGAAGATCTAATAGCAGACTGTAGTGAAGGCTTTTTGAAGTGCGCAAAGATAGGAGATCACTACTGGTACAGCCCCCATTTTACCAAGATTGCGATCATCAATTATCGAACCGACCTGCTCGCTGAAGCTGGGTACGCCTCTCCTCCAGAAACGTGGGATGAATTAGTCGAGTACGGTAGGAAGTTGACCCAAGACAACGATGGTGATGGAGTAGTGGACATATGGGGCTTCGCATATGCCTCCTCCCCGCTAGAGACCTTTTACAACTTTCGGAGCTGGGTCTATATGGCCGGGGGCGATGTGTTTGATGAGGCCGGAAACCCGGTCTTTAACAGTGAGATCGGGTTGAAAGCCCTGCAGTTTCTATGCGATCTCCGCAACGATTATAAGATAGTTACACCCGATGTAGTTGTCTTTGAAGATGAAGATGCAGGTATGGAGTTTGAAAGAGGCCATGTGGCAATGGTGCTGACCGACGGAGAGAAGATATTCAGAGCTATGGAATCCGAACTGATCAAAGACGTTTTCAACACAACTACGGTCTGCACTCCCGAAAGAGGCATGCCACCTCGTGCCGCTAGCAAACAGTGCGGTCATTACATGAATGTCTATTCCCGTAAGAAGGAGGCAGTGCGAGAATTCATGAGATTTTTCTTCCGGATTCAAAGTCAAAAACATGAATTGATAATAGAACATAACATGCCAGTGAGGCCGTCCACTTTCGCTGACCCCGAAGTCCGCAAGAAGGTCCCCAATTGGAAAGATCTTCAGAGAACACTAAGATATGCTCAGGCATATTCGTATACAGCACAATCTACCCTCCGTGATATTTCTGCCAAATGGATTGGCAATGCGCTGCTGGGGAAAATCTCCGTTCAGGAAGCATTGGACAACATGGAAAAAGATTTCAGAGAGGTTCTCTTTTAGCAAGACCACTCTGGTGCTTCTATGGCTATCACAGGAGAATGTTCTTCTCCTGTGATAGCCAATTTCAAGAAAAGAGAGTGCTAATACACGCTAAGGTCGTGGGGACCAGCGTTTGTTTGAGAATACAAAATGGGCGAGGCTAACTAATGGGTCGTAAGAAAATTTTATCTTGGCGAGTTTTGGTAATGTGTGTGCTGCTGGTGCTAGTTGGAATCTCTTTGTTCCCGATTTACTGGATGTTCATTACGTCCTTCAAGACTAATGCTGACGTGGCTGTCTTTCCGCCAGACCTGACGGTCAAGAATCCTACCGTCTCAAGCTATGTTCAGGTGCTGAACCGAGCTCCCGTGCTGACGTATCTCCGAAATAGCACCGCAGTGTGCGGCATCGCTGTCGGAATCTGTTTGGTGCTGGGCTCACTTACGGGCTACGGATTTAGCAGATTTCGGTTCCGTGGAAGTAATCTGCTTTTGCTGCTCGTTATCGGTACGCGAATGGTCCCACCTATCTCCTTAACCGTTCCTTTTTATCTGATGGCCAAGGCCTTAGGGATACTGAATACCTGGAGTGTTCTGATAATGTGCTATGTTTTTTTGAACCTGCCGTTTGCTATCTGGATAATGACCAAGTTTTTTGATAGTGTCCCTACCGAGCTATACGATGCAGCGCTAGTGGATGGTTGTAGTCGGATAGGTTGGTTTTCCAGAATTGGTCTGCCTCTTGCTTTGCCGGGATTAGGTGCAGTAGCTATCATCTCACTACTATGGTCGTGGAGTGAGTTCTTATACGCGTTCATCTATACTCTGACTCCGGCTGCTCAGACTATTACCGTAGGCGTTTTTGACTTCATCGCTGACGCTTTTATTGCCTATAACTGGCTTGCTGCTGGTGGAGTATTTGCTGTTCTTCCCGTCATAATATTTGTCATGATTTTTCAGAGATTTATCGTTGGTGGACTTGTTACCGGTTCGGTCAAGGGATAAAACGTGACCACAATTAAGAAAAGACCTAACGGAAAGGTGAGCTAAGATGAGGTGGCCAAGATTGAGTGACTCACAATTTGGCTTTTTGGTATCTCTGCCCGGGGTTTTGGTGGTTCTCGCTATCGTACTTTTTCCGATTGGATACCTAATGTATATCAGTCTGTGGCAGAACATAATATTAGGAGTTCTGACTTTTAGCGGACTCCAAAACTACGCAGGAGCAATTCATGACCCACAGTTCTGGGAGTATTTGGGTCACACCGGGATTTACACAGGAGGAGTTGTTAGTTTGACCTTTGTGATAGGGTTGATAATTGCTCTTTCCCTCAACAACATTAGAAGGCGGTCCGGTGTAATCAGAACGGCTATTATACTTCCCTGGGCTATTCCACCTGTTGTTGCTGCTCTGAACTGGAGGATTCTTCTTCGAACACAAGGCGTCGTGAACGGAATATTGATGAGTTTAAAACTGATTCATGTGCCGGTTCAATGGTTATCAGTAGAAAGTCTGGCCATGTTCTGTGTGATTATGTGCGACGTGTGGGTGAACGTTCCTTTTACCATAGTGTTATTATTGGCCGGTCTCAAAGTCATTCCTACTCAATTGTACGATGCTGCATCTATGGATGGGGCCGGTCGATTGAAAGCCTTCTCGTATATAACTTTGCCTTTACTAAGACCGGCAATTTCAATTGTACTGATTATTCGGACTATGTTTGCGTTCAGAAATTTTGCTATTATATGGGGAATTACTGAAGGAGGGCCAGGTGACAGCACGCAAGTTTTGTCTATCTGGGTCTATAAGATGTCATTCGAACGTTTTCGGCTAGGATATGGTGCGGCTGTTTCGGTAATGATGCTCCTTATAACCATGGGATTTGTAGCTGTTTACCTGAAATTTTTGAGGTTCGCACCGCAAAAGATGTAGGGTCTTAACGCTAGATGTAGAGTTATCGCGGAATTTGCACAGGAGATGAACCGTGACTGTGACGATCCATAGACAAACCGGGACCTTCGTACCAGCAGAAGCCATGCGTTACCTAGACCACGCAGAAGCGCAGAAATTTCGAATTGTCAGTGTCGTTTCGTCGAGACTCGGCTTTGTTAATGAAGGAAAAAAATTATGAATGCTAAAGCGCAGGAGGTGAGACCTCTCAGCTTCTAGGCTGCAGCAATTAGTTTGACCTTGATTACGGACATAGTCCTCGTCGCAAAGGTAACGAGAGAATAGGTTATTTCTTAGTTCTTTAGCTTGGGTGGCTCTGAGATCGATAACTTCCTATGTTCTCGCGGAGCTTTATTTGTCGCGGGGGGTGTAGTTTGTCTAAGAAAGATTCCTTCCAGTTTCCAGTAAGCACAAAGCATACGAGAAATTGAAGAGATTGTTTGACATTCCACCATTTAAACAGCATGTAATATGTGATGGAACGTACAATTTATTGTTTGGGAAGAAATTTTCGAGGCCAAGCAAGGATCCCACTCAACAGACTCCCCAACGGTGGCTACCTTTGGATATTTCTGATACTTAAAAATTTTGGGGAAAGTCCTGGTATAAATCGGATTAAGTTTTATCAGAAAGAACAACACTAACGGGATATACAGCTAGTCTTTTAACCAGTCTAGGGAAAAGGGAAGTTTCCTATTCCTAGAAGAAAGGGGATAAAAATGGATGAAAAAGTGCGAAAAGAAGTTACCGATAAGTTAAGAATACCCAGACTTCGCGTTGAAAAAGCTGTCATTTTAACGCAAATACATAAGGAAACTGAAGGAGAGTCTATGATAATAAGGCGGGCCAAAGCGCTTCATGAGCTACTGAACAAAATGCCAATAACTATCGCGGATTGGCAACTTATTGTTGGAAGCCCGTCAGCGGAGCCTTTCTCTGTGTCCCCACATCCTGAAGGCTGTTGGAAATGGGTACTCACAGAACTCGATTCTTTTTCCACAAGAGAAGGAGATAAGTACTATGTGACCGAGGAGGACAAAAAAATTCTCAGAGATATTCTTCCTTGGTGGAAAGGAAAATGCCTGGAAGATGTTATCTTGGGTATGTTGCCTCCCGAAGTGTACGATGCCTACAAAACGGGTTTGATCGACTCGGGCGCTATGGTACAGGGGTGCGGTAGCTGCTCACCAGATTACAAAAAAGCGTTGGAAACGGGTTTTTTGGAGATAATAGACCAGATAAAGAAAAAAATGACAGCGATGGACCTAACGGACGATAAGAGTTATAAAAAGTGGCTCTATTATAAAGCAGCGTCAATATGTTGTGATGCGGTAATTGACTGGGCTCATCGTCATGCAGAATCAGCAAAGAATCTTGCTGGAAAGGAAATTCGCTCAGAAAGAAAAAAAGAATTGTTACTGATAGCTGATAACTGTAACAAGGTACCGGCCCATCCTTCTGAGAGTTTATTCGAAGCCTTGCAAGCTTTCTGGTTAATCCATACAGCGGTTCACTTTGAGTCAGCAGGAGGAATGGGTATTGTTCCAGGCAGGCTCGACCGATGGTTGTACCCGTACTATAAGAAAGATATCGAAAGAATCGGGAAAGAAGAAATTAAGAGATGGTTGGAAAACTTGTGGATAAACTATAACCAAATGCTGCTTTTTCTTCCATCGAGAGTTTCTCTCCTCTGGTCAGGCAACCCTATATCAGAACAACCCACACTTGGTGGCGTAGATGAGACAGGTGAAGACGCTAGTAATGAACTAACGGAGCTAATCTTGGAGGTTGAAAAGGAAGTAAGATTGCCCCAACCGGATATTGGATTAATGTATCATGAGAAGATTAACGACAAAGTGCTTTATAAATGTTGCGAAACTTTGCCTTTGACTATGAAGCCGAAATTCTTTAATCATAAAATAGCCGTTAAACATGTGCTAGCCAAAGGCGCAACGGTACGGGATGTCCAAAGGGATCTTGTTTCCATAGGATGTGTCAACAGCGGAATAGCTGGGAAAACTTGGGGTAATCATAACCAAGCCTTTATTAACCTAGGTAAATGTATTGAGCTAACCTTAGGTAACGGCATGGGTTCACCAACGGAAAAGAAATTTGAGTCGTTTAGTGAACTAATGAATGCTTTTAAGGATCAATTGAAGCGCGCCGTTAGGATGGCTGTTATAATGTCCAATATTATAGAAACAGCACATGCGGATTTGAACCCACAACCGTTGGCAGGTGTATTGATTGCTGATTCCTTGGAAAAAGGTGTTCCTCTATGGGAGGGAGGTGCCCGGTATAATATGCCCGGATTTGAAGCAGTAGGTTTGGGTACAGTGGCAGATTCTCTTGCAGCACTGAAGAAGCTGGTATTTGAAGACCGGGTAGTAAGCATGGCTGAACTTCTTGAAGCCATACATAGTAATTTTGAAGGCGATTGGGAAGTCTTAAGACGAAGACTAATTCACGAGGCTCCCAAATTCGGTAATGACGATGATTATGTAGACACGATTGCCCGTGAAGTAGTAGCATTTTACTCTGCAGAGGTGAAAAAGTACAAATGCCCCAGAAGTGTGCCATATTACCCAGGTTTATACTCCGTGTCTGCACACATGAGCCTAGGGCGCTTTGTCGCTGGTACACCGAATGGAAGGAAAGCCAAAGAACCTCTATCGGATGGCATGTCACCATCACAGGGGGTTTGTAATAAGGGACCAACGGCGGTTGTAAACTCTTTGTCTAAAATAGATCATTCAAGGTTACCCAGCGGAACTCTGGTGAATATGAAATTTGCTGCATCAATGTTGAAAAGCTCTGAGAAAATGATGAAATTCATAGAGATACTCAAAACATACATGGACGTGGGGGGGTATCACGTGCAGTTTAATATACGTGATGCAGCAACGTTAAGGGATGCACAGCTTCGTCCAGAGAAATACTCGGCTTTGTTGGTGAGAGTAGCAGCTTATGTTGCAATATTTCAAGAGTTACCAAAGGATTTACAGGACGACATTATAGCTAGAACAGAGTTAACATTAGCATAGAATTTAAATTTAATATAACTACCTTCCGCAAAGTGGGTTATATTTCCCTTTGTTCTGGCAGTTTTTCTGAGAGAAAAAGGAAAAGCTGGTCATGTTATTGGCAACTTTTTTGGAAACTTGGCCAAACCTTTGGCAATTTTTCAACCGGAGTTTATGAAAAATTTGGATTCAAAGAAAGGTAAAGAAGGTGGAAAAAACAAAAATTGAAAGCGATGGGAGTACATAAGTTAGCACATATGGCACAGTCATTGAGATACAAAGGTTCTCCATTCAAGACGGTCCCGGAATAAGAACAACTGTGTTCTTGAAGGGTTGCTCATTGAGATGCTTGTGGTGTAGCAACCCTGAGACCCAAAATCCTTCCGCCGAATTAATGTATAATCGGTCAGAATGCGTTGAGGTGTGCAGTGAATGTGTCACTATCTGCGAGAATGATGCTATAACCAAGGAAGGAAAAGAGATTACAATAAATAGAAGTAAATGCACGAACTGTGGGAGATGCGCTAAGGTCTGTTATCCTAGAGCATTAACTCTTGCAGGAGAGAGTATGTCTGTTGATGAAATTGTGCAAGAAATAGAGAGGGATAGATCTTTCTATGAGAAGTCGGGTGGTGGAGTTACGCTATCAGGAGGTGAGCCCCTCTATCAACCTGAGTTTACCGAACAAATACTGAAAGTATGCAAAGAAAGAGCTATTCATACAGTTTTAGATACTTCGGGTTATGCCGAGTGGGAAATCTTGAGAAGTATCTTGGATTATACAGATTTAGTGTTATACGATATCAAACATCTAAACTCTGAGGAACATAGAAAATTAACAGGAAAAGACAACAGGATTATTCTGGAAAATGCTGTGAGAGTGAGCAAGGAAAGTGTTCCTATGGTGCTGAGGGTAGCAGTAATCCCCGGAATCAATGATAATGTCGAAAATCTAAAATCACTAGCCAACTTTGTTAAGAGCTTAAGATTGGGATTAAGAGTAGAGCTTCTACCCTATCATCGGTTGAATATACCAAAATATGAGGCGCTTGGGAGGGAATATTCATTGGCAGATTTACGACAGCCAAGTAAAGAACATATGGGCAAAATCAAAAAGTCGTTAAAAGCGTTGGGGGTTGAAGTATTTATAGTGAGTTAACTTACCTGGAAGAATTTCTTAAACCTGCTGGCAAAGTAAAGTCTTGAGAGTAGGATAGATCTTTCGTAAAGCGAAAGCTAGAATCAAGGCCAAAGGGAGGTGAGAAAATAGCAGGCCATTAGCTTGGAAGTAAAAGAAAATTTAACAGAGAAGGTTCACGTGTTTTACGGTAAGACCCAAAATTATCCTGTTAGCGCATGAACGAAAAGAGAACCAAGAGATAGCACAAGAACTTGGCCTGACCTAAGATGTAGTAGGCAAATGGAGAAAAAGACTCCTCCGAGAAGGAAAAGAGGGTGTTGGGAATAGACGAAGGTCAGGTAAACCAAAGAAATTTGGCTATGAGGTAAGAATCAGGGTAGTAGAGATTGCCTGGAGTAAGGCCGAAAGAATAACTACGGGCCAGATGCTTTCGAACTGTCTTCTTTAGCTTGTGGATCAACAGAAAGCGATATCTTTTATACGGCATCTTAAAGGGAATAGAAGAGGATAATTTTCAACGGTTGAGCCTGTTGCTTTTAAGGTCTATTCCTCAAGAGATCACGAGCATATGGACGTGAGGGTGAAACTTAAGATCTGCTTCCGAGAGTATGGCAAGATCAGACGATGGCCGGAAGGAAATGTTTTTCTTTGCACCCTGGAAAACAGGGTCTTACTGGAGACTCTAAAGAGGCAGTTAAGTAAGAGCCTATATCCATCAAGTAGATCCCTTAGTTTTTCGGGAGTGGTAAAACAGATATGATGAAAATCGGCCGGAGGAAAGTCATCTTGTGTTCTTTCCACTCACTTATCGGTAAGAGCTTTACCACAGGAATTGTAGAAACGAATTTTGGAGGAATGAGGAATAATGATATACTGATCAGGATACTCCGGGCAAGCATATTTATAATAACTTGGTCTTTGAGGATTAGGGCAGGAAAGCATCTTCTCTACCGTCCAGATGACATCTGGGGGAAGAGAATCTGTGTACCGAGGTAAGTAATTGTTTCAATGCTCCTTGAACGCCTGTTTTATAGCGAGGCGGCAAGAGTGTACTTTCTCTATCATAGTAACAGCATATATCAAGTAGCGTGGGGAAAGCAAACAAATGAATGCAGAATATGTTATAAACCCCGAAGGGAGAGGAAAGGGGGTTTCAAGGGGACTCCTTCCCGCGTCCCCTTGATTATGTTGTAATAAATTTTAATATATGAAATATTTTAATGTATTCCAATTTGAATAAATTCAGAGGTGCGGACAACTCGACATTTCTGGAAGTCGTTGAGCATATTTTTTTGTGATTGTAGCAAGTAAAATTATTCCTCGAATTGCACGTCAAATAAGAGTTTCAGCTGAAATTTGTCGAGAGTTCTGCCTCCAAGGTTGTTAATGTCAGTTAAGAATCTCTGGGCAAGCTGATTCATTCGATCAGTTCCCAGGTCTTTTATCTTAACTAAAAGGGTATTATTATTTACTAGCTTAACCTCGGTAGTTCGCTCGGGGATCATTCTCATATACTTGATAGCAGTCTTTTCTGGTATAATATAATAAGAAGAGAAGGCTTTGCTCATCTCTTGTTCTATGTTGTGAGCAACTATCTTGACGAGATCAAAAAGTGCTGGCCGATGGGAAATAGCGTACGAGCGTAAGCGAGTGCCTATCTTGTCAGGAAGATGAAGTCATGAATAAACCACAGGTTGCTATAGCTAAATGTCAGAAGATTCATGATCACCTGAGTGTGAGAGAAGCGGTTAAAAAATCCCTTGATTTGATTGGTGGCCTGGATAGCTTAGTTTCACCAGGTGACAGGGTTTTGGTGAAGCCGAACCTTATTGCACCCTATCACTATACCACGGGAGCAACAACAAGTCCCCCTCTGATTAGGGCTCTGTGTGAGCTGGCAAAAGAGGCAGGAGCACGGAAAGTGGCTATAGCTGATGGGTCTAATGTTGGGTCTAGAACGGAGGAGGTTTTTGCCGTCACAGGATTAAAAGAGCTTTCTGCAAAAATAGGGGTAGATCTGATCAACTTAAAAAAAACCAAAACAATCTACATGGGAATACCCAATGGAAAGATCTTTAGGAGATTAAAGATTCCCGAAGCCATTATGGAAGCTGATGTAATTATTAATGCTCCGGTAATGAAAACTCATGATGTCTTCCCGGCAACCTTAGGGCTGAAAAATATGAAGGGGGTGCTTCAGGAAAAAGATAAAAAGAGATTTCACAAATGGGGACTGGCTCAATCCATTGTGGACTTAAATAAGCTGGTTTTGCCTCAGATTACTGTCTTGGATGGTACAGTGGGTATGGAAGGAATGGGACCTACTCATGGAACTCCCGTAAATCTCGGAATAATCATCTCTTCTTTTGATACTGTGGCTGCCGACTCGGTAGCAGCGAGAGTGATGGGGATCGATCCCTTAGAGATAGAGTACGTAAAATTAGCTTTTGAGCAAGGACTGGGGTGTGCTGATCTTTCCCGGATCGAGGTGGTGGGTCTTCGCATTGAGGAGGTAAAAAGACCCTTTAAACGGCTAAAATTAGATTTTGAGGCCTACAGAGAAAAAGGAATTGAAATTTATGAAAAAGGTGCCTGTAGTGGTTGTAGAAACACAATGGAAGCTTTTATTTCCCATCACATGAAGAGTAAAGGTAGACTCGGCCTCATCAAGGGCTATACTCTGATCTTTGGTCAGAATGTCAAGATCCCTGATAAATATGAGGGAAAGCTGGTCAATATTGGCCTCTGCACCAGGAAATTTCGAGAAAAAGGTGAATACGTCCCAGGCTGCCCTCCCCATCCTCATGATCTGGTAGCTTTCTTTGAGAACAAGCGAAGGATTTTATAGCGAGATGACGTGTCAAGTGCTTGATTCTTAATTTTTCGATTTTGAAGGCGGAGATTTTGAACCCAAATTTACAAAAAATGGGTAGGAAGGGAGATAAAGTAAAGGGAATACTTAAACTATCTTCTCCCTAATCCTAAAGGCTGCTAACTTTATTCTGACCTAGAAGCTACGTATCTTAGGCAAGAAAAGAGCTAAAAATACGGCCAGAGGGAGGTGAGAAAGTAAATAGGCTGTTAGCTGGGATAAGAGAAAGCTTGTAAAGAAACAAAAGCGTTAAAACTAAGTTTCTTTTTAGGAGCTTTCAGGAAAGAATGAACGTGTCAAAAATTAACTTACTTTTGGAGGAAAAGATGAAGAGTAAATTATTTAAGAAAGTTTTGAAAATGTTGGCCAGGGCTGTGATAGGGACGATTATGATCAGCACTTTGGGAAGCTTCCAGCTACTCCAGGCAGCTGAACCTTCATTAACTGTGGCCTATAAACCTGGGCCAAGACAGGATGTGCAGGTGAAATGGATGAAAAAGTGGGCTGAAGAACGCGGAGTAAAACTAAATCTGGTGTCTATTTCATATGCAGCGTATATTGAGAAAGTCTCAGCTACCTTCCTTGCAGAAAGGGCTGAATATGATGTAGTATGGGTTAATGACGATTGGACTCAGATGTGGGGACCGCACCTTGAACCAGTAGGAGACGTTAAAGGGATAGAGGATATAGATAAAGCGTATATTACTCCTTTTATTTGGAGGGGAACTGTTGTTGGAATTCCGTGGCTTCAGGGACCCAATTGTCTTTTCTATAGGAAGGATATTATTCGAAGGCCTCCTGAGACTTGGAAAGAAATGCAAATACTTTCTCAAGCACTTCAACAAGCAGGAAAGATACAGTGGGGATTTGTAGCAGGAATGAAATATCCTCATGGATGGGGTTCATGGCTCTGGACTATGTGGAGTAATGGAGCTGATGTCTTTTATCCCTATTATGAAAGGGATAACGAAGTTTTGGCTGCCTATGGTTGGACTCCTATGGTCACAGATGAAAAATTTGTGGAGGGGATTGAGTTCTGGTGGGACAACATTCGTAAGTATAAAATTTGTCCTCCTGGAATGCTGGGTTACACGCGAGAGGAAGGTCACAAACTGTTCATGGCTGGTAAGGCCGCTATGGAATTCCCGTCTTTTGCATTATGGGGAGAGTATAGTAATCCTGAGAAGTCAGAAGTAGCGGGAAAGGTTGGTTTGGCTTACGCTCCTTACGGGCCTTCGGGCAGGTACTTAGGTGGTTATTCCTTGGGTGCCCCTTGGGCTTGGGGCATTCCCAAACAAGCTTCTGAGGAAGGAAAAAAGTTAGCCAAAGAGCTCATTGGTTTTCTAAGTTCAGAGGAAGTACAACTTGACCAGTGGAAAGTTACGGCTATGGATACAGTAAATGTTAAAGCGAGAGAAAAGTTAAGAGCAACGGATCCTTTCTACAACGAATTTTCCAAAGCTGTACATGAAGCCCCGAACTACTGTACAGTTCCTGCCTACTACTTTCCTGAATGGCCAGAGGTGTATGCAGTGGTTTCTGATTATATTGGAAAAGCTATCCTAGGGCCTAGGGAAAAGATAAGATCAACTATGGAAGAACTGGATGGAGAGATACGGAGTATTATGAAGAGAGGTTAGGGTTTTGAAGAGTAAAAAGGGGATAACCAAAGAAGGTTATTCCCTTTTTACTCTAATTCAGTAAGGTGTAATGTAATAAGAGGAGTTATCAATGGGGCATAGTAAGGGAAAGAGCGTATTTGAATTACAAATGCTTTTACCGAGTTTGGTGATCATGGTCATAGTGCAAATAATACCTATAGCTATAGGGGTGTTTTATAGTCTTCATTCTTTGCGCGTTTACGAAGTAGAAAATAAATTTGTAGGTCTATACAATTATATGCATTTACTCTCTCAATCACACTTCTTTAAAATAGTTATTCCTAATACTTTACTATATACCGTGGTTACTACTTCAATCCAGGTAATAATGGGTGTGGCTATAGCTTTGCTTCTAAAGGGAGCTTTTAAAGGAAAATCCGTAGTAATAAGTTTAATATTATTGCCCTTAATGATTGCTCCAGTAATCGTTGGTTTAATATTTGTATGGATGTTAAATGACCAATTTGGGATAGTAAATGAGTTATTTTCTATCATAGGACTTCCTAGAATAGCTTGGTTAAGCGGACGTTGGACTGCAATGAGTGCCATTATTGTTGCAAGTACATGGGAATTTACTCCTTGGGTGGCTATAATAAGTCTTGCTGCTTTGGAAGTTCAGCCTCCCGAACCTGAAGAATCGGCTATGCTTGACGGTGCAAATAGATGGCAAATCTTTCGATATGTTACATTACCTTACCTTTCTCCAGTAATCTCGGTTTGTCTTTTAATCCGTGTGTTTGACGAGTTTAGGCAGTTTGATCTTGTGTGGTCAATGACTAAAGGGGGGCCGGCACGAGCTACTGAACTTTTTGGCGTTTACGCATACAAAGAAAGTAGTGTTTATTTCCATTATGGAATGGGCTTATCTGCTTCGATACTAGGGGCTGTTGTGATAATGTTGTTTGGTCTTATTGTGTATCGTACATTCAGGAAGCTTGCTGAATTCTGATGAGATGTAACGATGAGATTATATAAAACCGTTAGATTTGCATTGATAACCATCATTGTTCTATTTTTTGCTTTTCCTATTGTGTGGTTAGTTGCTTCCTCCTTACTTCCTGGATATAAAGGGGTGTATGTTTTTAGAACCGTAGGATTCACTTTAGAAAATTTTCACAAGATTTGGGACTGGCCGGGGTTTAGGAATGCTCTAAAGAACGCAGTAATTATAGCTACAATAGCCACTTTTCTTTCACTTATCATTACACTCCCCAGTGGATATGTCCTTGGAAGATTTAAAGATAAATTTAGTAAGTCCTGGTTTACCTCTATTTATATAGTAAGAACAATACCCTTTATTACTTGGGTATTACCTTTGTTTCTCCTATATCGTAAAATAGGATTGTATGATACTTACCAAGGTTTAATTCTTCCTCACCTAGCTTGTCATCTAGCTTTTTTCAGTTTGGTTATTAAGGGATATTTTGAGGCTATTGATTTAGAAATTGAAGATGCTGCTCAGATAGATGGATGCTCCCGATGGGGGGCTTTCTTTCATGTCTCAGTACCTTTGGCACTTCCGGCAATAATTAGTTTAGCAGTTCTTTGTTGGATGTGGGCATGGAACGAATTCTTCTTTGCCTTGATGTTAACAAGCTATAGAGTTCCGATGTTAACTGTTATTTTAATTCAGGGATTTGGGGAGTATCGAACGGATTGGGAGATGATGAGTGCAGGAGCTGTTCTGGGGATAGCTCCTGCTTTTATAGTTACGATAGTAGCAGCTAAACACTTAATAAAAGGATTGGCTAAGTTAGGGACAATGGCTAAATAAAATAAATTAGGAGAGTGAAAGTGGAGAGTTTCTTAAAAAATAAGATTATAGAGGATATAAAAATCGGGGACAAAGCTATCTTTAACAAGGCTATAGAGGAAGCTCATGTTCGCCTCTTTGGAGAGCTGATAGGTGACGTAGCACCCCAGCATCTCAAGGAAGAGTACGCCATGACTACAAAGTATTCCAGAAGGATAGTCCATGGAATGCCGACTCCCTGTCTTACACGTGTTCCTTTACCAGAATTGGTGGCTCCAGGAGGAGTTACTGTGCAACATAACTTTCAGCTTAAAGCTCCTATGTGTATAGGAGATACTGTAACAGCAATTGGAGAAGTGGTAGGGAAAGAACAGTTCAATATTACCAACGTTAAGGGGACACGCAACCAAATTTTCGTTATGTGATCATTCATAACGGTGGTGGGTTGACCGACGCCAGAAGTACTTTTGAATTTTATCATCAAAGGCAAACTATAGAGAATTTCTTCAAGGAGAGCAAAAATCCATTCTGTTCGGGGAAAGATTCCTTGCCAGCCTTTTTGCAGTAAACAGGCTTATCTTTGTTTTGTCTCCTTGGCTTATAACATCTTTTCCATTTTTGAAAAAACTATCTGCCAAGGATACGACAAAGATGTTCTTTTGAGAGTTTTAGCGATAGAGCCATCAGTCATGCAGTCCGAATAGAGGAAAAAAGTACACTTTACACATGAGTTCAAAATACAGGTATAAAGCGGAATTAAAGCTTATACTGTAAGCATGGAAGTGAAGGATTTAAGCTGAAATAAAGCTTGAGGAGAAGGGAAGGAGGATATTTAGAATGTTTACGTCGCTGAACTCTATCAAAGATTTGGAGAAAAAAACCTATGAAATAAGAGAAAGTGTTATTAGAATGCTTGCCAATGCCAATGCTTGGCACGCAGGGTCTAATCTTTCTATTGTTGATATTCTCACAGTTCTTTATTTCTCTTTTATGAGGCATGATCCCAAGAATCCTGAGTGGAAAGACCGAGATCGTTTTATTCTCTCAAAAGGACACGGTTGTGCTACCCTATACGCTGTCCTTGCCCAGATCGGTTACTTTCCCAAAGAGGAGCTTATGAACTACCGCAAATCTTGCGGTATGCTAGAGGGACATCCCAATATGGCAACAACCCCAGGAGTAGAAATGTCTACCGGATGTTTAGGTCAGGGACTGTCGGCCGGTGTGGGAATGGCTCTTGCTGGAGAGCTCGATAAGAAAACGTTCCGTATCTTCGTTTTGATTGGCGATGGAGAATCGCAGGAAGGACAAATCTGGGAAGCAGCTATGGCGGCAGCTCATTACAAACTTGATAACCTGGTATGCATTCTGGACTACAATAAGTGTCAATCAGGATGGAGAATCGAGGATGCTATGAGGATTGAGCCACTTACCCTGAAATGGCACTCTTTTGGTTGGTATGTAATAGAGATAGATGGACACAACATCCAGGAGATTCTCGATGCCTTTGGGAATGCAAGTGACGTCAAAGGAAAACCCACGGTAATAGTCGCCCATACCATAAAAGGAAAGGGAGTATCATTTATGGAAGATGTAGTTGAATGGCATGCTAGGCCAGTTACCCAAGAAGATGGTGAGCGTGCTCTTGAAGAGCTCGCATACAAGAAAAGTAAGCTTTAGTGAGGGAAAAATGAAAATGAGAGATGCCTACGGTAAAGCTCTGGTGGAGATAGCTAAAGAGAATAAAGATGTTGTGGTTCTAGAAGCAGATATGTACAGAGGCTGCGGGGTCAAATTGTTTTATGAAGAATTTCCAGAACGTTTTTTCACTATGGGGATTGCGGAACAGAATATGGTAGGCGTAGCAGCAGGCCTTGCAGCCTCTGGCAAGATTCCCTTTGTCAACACTTTCGCCTGCTTTTTCCTCAGAGCTATCGACCAGATACGTGTTGCTGTTGCCTATCCTGCCTTGAATGTGAAAATCGTAGGTGGTCATGGAGGAATTAGTACAGGACCCGATGGGGCAACTCACCAGCCTGTAGAGGATATCGCTGTCATGCGAGCTATCCCCAATATGACGGTGATTGTCCCGGCAGATCCTACTGAGGCAGCTCAAGCTACGAGAGAGTGTGTAAAGCATCCAGGACCAGTGTACATGCGGTTTACCCGTCCCGATATTGAGTCAATCTTTGATGAAAATTATCGCTTTAAGGTTGGAAAAGCACCGCTTTTGCGCCAGGGCAGCGATGTAACCATCATGGCTACAGGGATTATGGTGTCTTTCGCCCTCATAGCTTCCGACTTATTAGCTCGCGAAGGTCTGGGAGTCCGTGTGCTCAGCTGTTCCACCATTAAGCCTATTGATAAAAAGATGATTATTCAGGCAGCTGAGGAGACCAGAGCGATCGTTACCGCTGAAGACCACAATATCCTGGGAGGTCTTGGCAGCGCTGTTGCAGAGGTTATCGGGGAGGGGTGCCCTGTTGCTTTGGAGAGAGTGGGTGTTCGAGATTGCTTTGGTCAGTCCGGCAAAACTAAGGAGCTACAAAGAATATATCGACTAACAGCTCAGGATATAGCTAAGGCAGTTAGAAAAGTGGTAAAGAAAAAGAGGAAGTGTTAGTCTGCTAACGCGCCGAAAATTGCGTAATACTATCAAGGCTTTGACAAAAAGTTAAGCAAAAAGAGGCTCTTTGACACATAAATACCGAAGAAATACGTTATAGTGATTTTTTGCCACCTTAAGAAGCAAAGGAGATTAATTTTTCTAACAAGTGCTTTAAAGAAGATTCCCAACCGTGTTTAGATTAGCTTTGAGTATCCTCTGGAAGGATCCTTGTAGTTTGCTACACATCAAAAAAAGCTATGAGCAATAAAGACTGAATACCAGTGCCTCTTAATCGCTTTTGGACTCCTCACTTGATACTGATCAAAAGCTAAATTATCCTTAGCATCTCTCCTTAATCTTCTGTCTTCCAGCGCCGGCTAAAGTGATGAACAATCTCCTTATCCTCAAGGGAAAGGTTATCAGTTACATAGACATCGATTCTTTTCATGTCCTTAGTATAGGGATCGGGCTTGGAGGTAACGATCCTCTAGAGGTACCTCCAAGAGACTGGACTCTAAAATTTGCTCCCCAGATGTATCTTTTTTCCTCTTTCCCATCCTTGTAGACCTTTGCTATTGCCTGAAAGTAGCTTGGCGGGAGGGAATTGACTACTTTCTCTACAGTGAATTCCCTTCCTGTCTTCTTTGTCCGGTGCTTCTTGCTTTTCTTATTTGACCCTCTTGCTTATACGATAAATGGCATTATTGCTCTTTAAAGTGGAGATCCTCTTCTTTCCTCCAAGCCTGCAGGAAAGATACAAAATCACAGCAAAGGTACCAGTCATCAAAGAGAACTTCTCTGAACTGGATGGCCTTTTCAAGAGCATCCAGTACTAGTTTTTCCCAAGCTCGATTTTGGTAAAGAAATCCGGAGAGTCTTCTTATCTAAATTCATCAGCGGATACGTAAGGAGGAAGATTAATAGGGAAATCCCCCATTTCATCGACATAGTAACAAGTGACAACTATGTTGCAGTTGACAAGACTTTCTCGGTGCCGGCGTACTGTACCTTAGTGGTTCTTTTCATAAATAATCTTACGTATTATCTGGAGATTCCCCAAAATTTCATATTGTTTTCCCCAAAATGCTGAATTAAAGAAGGATTGAGAAAATGACAAAGTGGAAAAGGACTTTCTAAGTGACAAAGCTTGAGATTTTAGATAGAATTTGGGGAAACTCCTGTAGAAACTATTTATAATTTCAGTTGTATCTATTCAGCCTTATTTCGTAAATACTCAGTGGAACACGTCATTGCGAGCTCCGAAGGGGCGTGGCAATCTCTTGAGATTGCTTCGTCGATACTGCGTATCTCCTCCATTAGACTATATAAGTATAGAAGATATGGTATAATGGGACACAGATCTTTAATATACAACCGAATAGAGAGTCGATTAAGTCTAATGCTCCTCAAAAGAAGAACTTATATTGCGAATAAG
>Ga0209979_1001798_pt1 | contig 22205 bp, 23 predicted proteins | sample AnhtaG_FD_183114 | JGI IMG/M metagenome (GOLD analysis project Ga0209979, IMG submission 183114) | Deep subsurface microbial communities from Anholt, Denmark to uncover new lineages of life (NeLLi) - Anholt_01485 metaG (SPAdes) (version 2) | ecosystem: Environmental > Aquatic > Marine > Oceanic...
GTTGAACCTCACCTAATCATACCACAAAAGCGCCCTTTTATCCTCTCACCGAGCTGGTCTCATTGAGGCTCGGCAGACCAGAAGCTTGGCCCAGCCAAGCACATAATTTAGAGACTATGTCCCTTGATGTTCATTGTTTTGGCCAAGACGTCATCGGATAAACCCGGTGGCTGGCTGAGGTAGGATTGTGAATTGCACCTTACAGCCCACGGATTTGATCCGCGGACGATGTCGAGGTAACAATGACCCATTTTCCAAGAGGTCTCCAATGGCGACGGACCAGTCCTAATCTGGGACCACTTGCCAGAAGGGCAGGATCTCCTCCATCCGCGCCCGCTCCTCCTCGGGAATGGTCACAAGTACCCCCTCTGCCTCGGCGGCCAGGGTGCCGTCGGTCAGAAGGACCTCCTCCCGCGCCTCCACCGCACGGCTGCGCACGCGGGTCAGCTTCCCCCGGACAGTGATGGGCTGGCGATAGCGCACCTTCAGCTTCGCTGTAGCAACCCATAGATCGCGGGCGATGGCCGCCCGTCCCAGCACTTCATCGAGTAGAGCGGTGGTGATGCCCCCGTGCAGCCAGCCAGGATATCCCTGGTACTCCTGGCGCGGCGTGAACTGGCACATCGCGCTGCCGTCATCATCCTCGTAGAAGGCCAAACGCAGGCCCAGGGGATTCTCCAACCCACAGACGAAGCACATCTGGGAATCGGGTTGTTTGCGCATTGTGCATTGATCCCGCTCCCTACTTGCTGTGTATCAGGAGGCTCAGTGCCCAGCTCACCAGGCTGACGATCAGAGCCCCCAGAAGGGCGGATCCCAGGTCGTGGATGTGAAATCCCACCCCCAGGGTGCCTCCCAGCCAGGACGCCAGCAGAAGCATCAGGGCGTTAATCACCAGGACGAACAGTCCCAACGTGACGATGATGAGCGGGCAGGTGAGCAGCGTGACCAGAGGGCGGACGAGGGCGTTGACCAGTCCGAAGATGAGGGCCATGGCGGCCAAGGTCTCCCATCCACCTCGGACCTCGATGCCCGGCACCCATGCCGCTGCCGCGTACAGGGCCAGTCCGTTGATGATGAGACGGATAATCAGTTGTCGCACGCTATGTCCTTTCCGAGACCATGTCGAAGCCAGCAATTGCGACCAGCTATTCCTCAGCCTCCTCCCTCCGACTCTCCACCACCCAGGCCACCTTCTCCACTGCCTGGTTGGGGACGACGTTCACTTTGCCATCCACTGCCAGAATCCGGGTCTTTCGCAGGTCAATGGACTGGATGACGCCGGTGATGCCCCCTGTGGTGACGGTGTCCCCCACCCGGAAGTCGGGATCGCTCACCAGAAACACCCCGGCGATGATGTCCGCCAGGGTGCCTGAGGCTGCGGAGGCAATCCCCAAAGCGACCAGGGCGACGGAGCCGGAGACAGCCAACGCTATCTCGCTTAGCCCAAGCGTCTGGAGCACGGCGGCGATGACGATGATCCACAGGGCAATAGTGATCGCCGACTTGAAAAGATCAGCAATTGTAGGTTCAGTGTGGGTGGCTCTCAGGGATCGGCCCAAAACTGCTCCCAGCAGCTTGATGCCCAACCAGCCGCCGACGAAGGTGGCCACAGCGGCCGGCAGCTTGGCCAACAGGAATCCCGCCCAGGCCGACAGAGTATCGAGCAAGATCTGCATAGCTGGAATCCTCCCTTTCCGCACGGAAACAGAAGTCAATTCTTCACGGTCAACAAAGAGGCAACCGCCTGCGGTGTGGAGGGTAAGCCCCCGAAACCTATTATAGCTCCCAGGGAGGATAAGTCAAAAGGCGCAACAGATGCGGGGCAAAGTGCTACTTGCTTTTGGCTAGAAGCATGGTATTATTAGGGCTGTGTATCGGAAACCAATCGAAGGGAGGAAAGAATGTTCATCGCCAGTTTCCTGAGTGGCGTCGCTGTTCTGCTTTGGCTGGGCCTGTTGGTCTACATCGGCTACATCGTGGTGCAGCGGAGCCAAGGGCGGAGGAGCAAGATCTCCATCCCCGTGGCCGTGCTTCTCCTCATCGCTGCGGCGGTGGTCAGCACCCTGAGCACCAGCCTGGTGATCATTGATGCTGGCGAGTCGGGGGTGGTATTCAACGTCTTCACCGGCACACAGCCGGGCGGCCTGGGGCCGGGGATGCATTTCGTGGCCCCCTATATCAACCAGGTCTTCCGCTACAACGTGCGGGAGCAGGTCTACACCATGGCCAAGAACCCGGATCAAGGGGAGAGCGACACCCTGTGGTCGCCTACCATCGAGGGATTGCAGGCAGGGCTTGACTCCTCCACCCGTTACCGCATTGACCCCGACAAAGCGGATTATGTGCACAACAAGTTCCGCAACGACTACATAAGGGTCCTCATTCGCCCCACCATCCGCTCCATCGTGCGCCACTACGTCTCCCAGAACACGGTGACCGATGTCTACGGTCCCAAGCGGGCTCAGACACAGCAGCAGATCACCGAGGCCCTGCGGGAGCGGTTTGAGGGCTCAGGCTTTCAACTTCTCTCCTTCGACATCCGCAACGTGAACTTCACTGAGGACTACGCCCAGGCCATCGAGCAGAAGCAGATCGCCCAACAGCAGGCGGAGCAGATGGAGTTCGTGCTTCAGAAGGAGCAGCGGGAGGCAGAGCGCAAAGTGATCGAGGCCGAGGGGATGAAGGAGGCAGCTATCACCCAGGCCCAGGGGGAGGCGGAGGCCCTGCGGCTGATCAATGAGCAGATCGCCCGCAACCCAAACCTGCTCTCCTACCGCTACATCGAGAAGCTGTCGCCCAACATCCGGGTGATGATGGTCCCCTCGGGGAGCCCCTTCATCCTCAACCTGGAGGGCCTGCAGAGCCAGATGGAGACACAAGAGACCCCGTAGAGCTGCGGGCGAGTTTATGAGGCGACGAGGGACGAGGCAACGGGGACAGAGGAGGAAAGAAAGGGGCAGCATTTCTGGCACAAAGGCCTTTCTCTCAATTGGCTGAGCTGACTTGCGCATTTGGGAGTTTTGTGGTATACTATAAGTACCCTGCTGTGTTCGTGATGCCTCGTACGTTTTGAGCCAACACCGATGAGATCGGGGAGCCAGCTCCCGAGTGCAATGGTAGGTGCTCGGGGCGGCACCCCACCTGCGAATGCAGGATCAAAACCTCTTAGCACACGGCACGGTGGGGTCTTCTAAACCACCGGGTATCTGACGAACCTGGTGGTTTTTGTTTGAAAAGACGAGAGCGAAGCCATGCTCTTGGCTCTGCGGTCGGGACAATTAGGGAGGAGATGGTGTTCAAAGAGCGGGTTGTGGATGACATCTACGTGTTCACCAGCGAGATGTACGTCCAGGTCACTGCCGGGGCGATACTCAGTCCGGAAGGGACGATCGTCATTGATACGCTGCCCTTCCCTCAGGAATCGCGTGCTATGCGCGATTTCCTGCGCGGACGCTCTCCTCGAGGCGTTCTCTACGTCATCAATACCCACTATCATGCCGATCACGTGTACGGTAACTACCTGTACCCCGAGGCGGACATCATCTCTTGGAAGAGCACGCGCCGTTATCTGGAGCGTCACGGGGAGGAGAACCTGCGCCAGGCACAGGAGGAGACTCCGGAACTGGCCGACGTGAAGCTGCGCCTGCCCAATATCCTGTTTGATAAGGGCCGCATGTTCTTGCACTTGGGTGGCAGAACTTTGGAGTTAATCCACGCCCCGGGGCACACCGCCGACTCCATTGTGGTCTACCTTCATGAGAACCGACTGCTCTTCGCCGGGGACACGATGATGCCAGTTCCCTACATCGTCTGGGGTGACTGGAAAGATATGGTGGAGACACTTGGTCACCTGGCGAAGATGCGCCTGGACAATATCGTGCAGGGCCACGGTGAGGTCCTTCTCCGAGGCGAGATCCCCAAAACCATCAGGACCAACATTGCCTACCTGCGCAAGATCTACGAGCAGGTGGCCACGCACGTGACACGGGGGGGAAAGCGTGAGCAACTGAAGAGCTGGAGGCTAGGGAGTTTCGGCCTCTCACGCCTGCCCCTGGGCGGGCTGGCACCTCAGCTCCATCAAGCGAACCTCCTGGCTCTGTATAACGAGCTTTCCCGAGAGTCGAGGGGCACAACTGGAATTTGACAGTTTTCTCACTTTGTGCTATTATCTATTACACAGGCAATGATGGGAACGAGTAGCCGGCATCACTCCGCCATAGCGAGCCCGGGACGGTGGAAGCCGGGTGGCGAGTTGCTGGCGAAAATCCTCCCGGAGCCGCTGACCGAACGCTGGTGGATGGCAAATAGCCGATAGCGTATGGCTTACTGCAGATTGAGTAGAGGCTGCGCCAAGCCATAGGCTATCAGCCGGCAAGTAGACTCAGCCGGCCTCGTCCACCGTTACATGGACGGGGGTATGAACACGTACCCCACAGAGTGGCCCTGCCAGGCGGGGCAAATAGGGTGGTACCGCGGGAGCAAAAAGTGTTAGAAAGCTCTCGTCCCTAAGGGACGGGGGTTTTTTTGTTAGGAGAGGGTACAGATGACCGAGTTGCTTTATCAGACCGATAGCTATCTCCAAGAATTCGAGGCCACAGTGGTGGAGGTGAAGGGTGCCCAGGTCGCCCTGGACCGCACAGCCTTTTATCCCCACGGCGGAGGCCAGCCTTGCGACACCGGCGTGCTCCTGGTTGGTGGACAGCAGCTTCCTGTGCTGCGCGTCCGCCAGGAGAAGGGGGTGGTCTGGCATCAGGTGGAGGGCGATCCCCCGCCCGTGGGGACCCCCATTGTGGGTCGGATAGACTGGCAGCGCCGGTATCAACTCATGCGCACCCACACCGCGCTGCACATCCTGTGCGGCGTCATCTGGCGGCACTACGGTGCCCTGGTCACCAGGGGCAACATGAAACCACTCCGAGCGCGGATGGACTTCGAACTGGAGCACATGTCGGCCACCTTTGCGCAGGATGTTGAGGCCAAGATCAACGCCCAGGTGGAGGCCGCGCGTCCGGTGAAAATCGCCATGCTGGCCCGAGAGGAAGCGTTCCGCATCCCCGACCTCATCCGCACCAAAATCAACCTGCTGCCGGAGCACATAACCCAGGTGCGCACGGTGGAGATCGTGGGGCTAGACCTGCAGGCCGATGGGGGGACGCACGTGGCCAATACCTGTGAGGTGGGCCCCATCCATGTGGTGGGCCACGAGAGCAAGGGCCGCGCAAATAAGCGGCTGAGGATCGAGCTGGAGCCCTAGATGACTGACGTCCGCGAGGTGTGGAAATCCATTCGCGCCCTCTCCGACAACGACCGGAGTTGGCTCTTCGCTCAATTGGCCGATTGGCCGCCTTTTCAGCGCTTCCTGGCCTCTCACGATAAAGGCGCTGGCGATGTGTGGCAACCAACAGTCGTTTTCGACGGTGGCAGCCGGGGCAATCCCGGTCCCGGCTACGGCAGCTACGCTCTGCAATTCGGCGCCTGTGCCGCCGCAGGCGGCGATGAGCCGCCACAGGTGACACATCTGGAGTTTGAGGAAGAGATGACCAACAACGAGGCGGAGTATGAGGCTCTGATCCGCGCCCTGGAGGATTTGCGCGGACGGCTCACAGCTATGGGCGCCGACCCTCGGCAATGCGAGGTCGCAGTGCACGGCGACAGCCGACTGGTGATCAACCAGGTGACCGGTGTGTGGAAGGCCAGGGACCCGCGGATGCTCCAGCGGCGGAATCGCGTGCGAGAGTTGCTACGGAGCTTTGGCAGTGTATCGTTTGAGGAAAGGGATCGGGAGGAGATTGAAGAGGTGCTGGGACACTGACAACGGACAGGGACAACCGACGTCAGAATTCAACGGACTTTCTTTGTCCCTCTAATTCTCCAGTCCGCTGTTACTCCCGCGTTCGTTGTTGGAGGAGAAGCATGTTCAAGAAAGTATCAACTCGAATTGATTTCATAGCTCAAGAGCGGGAGATCCTCCAATGGTGGAAGGAGACCAGGGCTTTTGAGAAGCGCCGGGCCCTGAACCGGGGCCAGAGGCGCTGGTCCTTCATTGACGGCCCCATCACGGCCAACAACCCCATGGGCATGCATCATGCCTGGGGCCGCACCTACAAGGACCTCTTCCACCGCTACTGGGCCATGAAGGGCTACGACACCCGCTACCAGAATGGCTTCGACTGCCAGGGGCTGTGGATCGAGGTGGAGGTGGAAAAGGAGCTGGGCTTCAAATCCAAACGCGACATCGAGGCCCATGGCATCGGTCCCTTCGTCAACCTCTGCAAACAGCGGGTGCTCAAATACGCCGCCATACAGAATGAACAATCGCAGCGACTGGGGTACTGGATGGACTGGTACGATCCCGATCTCCTGCGCTGGCTGCGGGACAAGATGGAGGAGAATCCGGAGCAGGTGATCACTGTCCAGGGGACGACCCAGAGCCCGGTGACCGGCACGGTGGAGCAGATCGTCGGCCGGCTGGGCACGTCCGAACTGGGGGGCTCTTACTTCACCTTCTCCGACGAGAACAACTACTGCATCTGGACCGCCCTCAAGAAGTGCCACGAGCAGGGCTGGATCTACAAGGGGCGCGACGTGATGCCCTGGTGCACCCGCTGCGGCACGGGGATCAGCCAGCATGAGATTGTCACCGAGGGCTACCAGGAGCTGACCCATCCTGGCGTCACCCTGCGCTTTCCCCTCAGAGGACGTGACAAAGAATCTCTGCTGGTGTGGACCACGACGCCTTGGACCCTCACCTCTAACGTTGCCGCCGCCGTCGGTCCCGGCCTGACCTACGTCAAAGTCCGCCAGCGAGACGAGATCTTCTACCTCTCCAAGGGCACTCTGTACATGCTGGGTGACGACCACGAGGTGCTGGAAGAACTGCCGGGAACGGCGCTGGAGGGCTGGACTTACGAGGGGCCCTTCGACGACCTGCCTGTTGTGGGGGCAACTCTTGCAGTTGCCCAAGAGGAGGGACACCCCTATCCACATCGCGTGATCCTGTGGGACGAGGTAAGCGAGGCTGAGGGCACAGGCATCGTCCACATCGCCCCTGGCTGCGGTGCTGAGGACTTCGCCCTCAGCAAGGAATATGACCTGCCGGTGCTCGCGCCGCTGGATGAGTTCGGCGTCTACACCGAAGCGTTCGACTGGCTCACGGGCCGCAACGTGGCTGAGGTCGCAGAGCCCATTTTCGAGGACTTGGAGCGAAAAGGGCTGCTGTACAAGGTAGAAGACTACACTCACCGCTACCCCGTCTGCTGGCGCTGCGGCACGGAACTGGTGTTCCGGCTGGTGGATGAGTGGTTCATCTCCATGGGCCAACAACTGGACAAGCCCTACGAGGAGCTGACCGCCGAAGAGAAGGAGCGCAACCTCCGCTACCAGATCATGGAGGTCGTGCAAGACACCCGCTGGATCCCAGCCTTTGGCTTCCAGCGGGAGATGGACTGGCTGCGCAACATGCACGACTGGATGATCTCCAAGAAACGTTACTGGGGCCTGGCCCTGCCCATCTGGGAGTGCGCCGAGTGCGGCCATTTCATCGTCATCGGCAGCAAGGAGGAATTGCGGGGTCGAGTTGTCGAGGGCTGGGAGGAATTTGAGAGACATACCCCTCATCGCCCCTGGGTGGACGCGGTGAAGATCCGCTGTGAGAAGTGTGGGGCCCTTGTCTCGCGCATCCCCGATGTCGGCAACCCCTGGCTGGACGCGGGCATCGTGGCCTTTTCAACCTCGAATTACCACCACGACCGCCAGTACTGGGAGAAATGGTTCCCCGCCGACCTGATCAGTGAGACCTTCCTGCTCCAGTTCCGGAACTGGTTCTACTCCCTTCTGGCCATGAGCACCATCATGGAGCGAAGGGCTCCCTTCCGTAATGTCTTCTCCTACGCTCTGCTTCTGGCAGAGGACGGCCGGCAGATGCACAAGAGCTGGGGCAACGCCATCTGGTTCGACGACGCGGCCGAGACAATGGGGGTGGACGTGATGCGCTGGATGTTCTGTGCCCACCGGCCGGAGCAGAACCTTCTCTTCGGCTACACCATGGCTGACGAGACCCGGCGGCGTTTCCTGATCCCCTTGTGGAATGTCTATTCCTTCTTCGTCACCTACGCCAATCTGGATGGGTGGGAACCCCGTGGGGCAGTGAGTCAAGGGGTCAACGAGCGAACGGGTGCCGACTCATTGACCCGTTACCCATTGACTCGTTCCTCGTTACTCGACAGATGGATCCTGTCCCGGCTACAGGTACTGGTGCAGACGGTCACCGATCGGCTGGATGACTACGACGTCTACGGAGCCACCGGCCCCCTCGAGGCTTTTATTGACGAGTTGACCAACTGGTACGTGCGCCGCTCCCGCCGCCGTTTCTGGAAGAGCGAGCAGGACGCGGACAAGGACGCTGCCTATCAGACGCTCTATGGGGTGCTGACCACGCTGTGCAAGGTGCTGGCTCCCTTCACCCCCTTCTTCGTGGAGACGATGTACCAGAACCTGGTGCGCACTGTGGATGCCAGTGCCCCGGAGAGCGTACACCATAACCACTGGCCGGTGGCCGATGAATCGCTCATTGATCGGCAGTTGACGGCTGACATGGAGTTGGCCATGCGAGTGGCCAGCCTGGGCCGCGCGGCCCGCTCCAAGGCGGGCATCAAGCTGCGCCAACCCCTGGCCCGGTGTCGTGTGCTGGCCGATGGAGACCAGCGCCAGCGCCTGGACCGGCTATCGGGGATCATACTGGATGAACTGAATGTAAAGGAATTGGGCTTCGTTGAGCGGGCAGGAGAGTTGGTGAGCTACGAGATCCACCTGCGGCCTCAATTGCTGGGTCCCAAGTATGGTCCACTGTTCCCCAAACTGCGCCGTGCGGTGGAGGGCATGGACGCTGAGGTCCTGGCTCAGCAGGTTAAGGCCCGGACCCCCATAGCCATCCAGGTACAGGGCCAGCCCATCGAGCTGCTTCCTCAGGAGGTGGGAGTGCGCACCCATGCCCGTGAGGGCTACGCTGCGGCCGAGGAGCGGGGCCTCATAGTGGCTGTGGATACCACCCTCACGCCGGAGTTGGAGCGGGAGGGACTGGCCCGAGACCTGGTGCGCCGCATCCAGAACATGCGCAAGGAGGCCGACTTCAACATTGACGACCGCATCACCACCTACTACCAGGCAGAGGGGCGACTGGCCGAGGTCATGGCCGATCCGGAGCACGTGGCCTACATCCGGGCTGAAACCCTGTCCCGTGAACTGGTGGAGGGCCCACCGCCACAGGGTGCCTACGTTCAAAGCTTCGAACTGGAAGGAGATCCCATCACTTTGGGTGTACAGCGGTAGCGGCGTTACCCCCATCATTTGCCTTTTTGGAGAGGTTTGGTAGAATAACCATCGTCCCTGTGCCCAGGGGGGGCATGGGGCACCGCGAAGATGCGACTTGGAAGAGTGTAAGACATGGCGAAGACGCAAGTATTTCTCAAAGCCCAACTCATTGAAGAACAGCAACTCCTCAAAGATCAGCTCGCCCAGTTGCCCACTCTGGGAGGGAGCAGCCTGGGATATGGTAATCACATGGCTGACGATGCGACGGCGGCCTTTGAGCAAGCCAAAGAACTGGCTCTCCGCCAGAACCTGGCGCGTACCCTGCGCCAGGTAGAACATGCACTGCATCGGTTCGAGAGGGGAACATACGGGATCTGTGAGGAGTGCGGGCAGGTGATAGACCCCGCACGCCTTAAGGTGCTGCCCTATGCGACGCTGTGCCTCAACTGCAAGCAGCGTCGCGCGCGAGCTTGATGGATATCCACGAGTTCTGGGAAGAGCACCGGTTGAGATCCACGATTCGCAAATATGTCCTTCTACCAGGGGTTGCGCTGCTTATCCTGCTGGCCGATCAACTCAGCAAGCGGTGGATCATCACCCATCTGCAGTTTGGTGAGTCCTGGAATCCGGTTCTCTTTCTGCGCCCCCTGGTAAGCCTGACCTACGTGACTAATACTGGCGTGGCCTTCGGACTCTTTCCCGGCGGGGGCGGTCTCTTCGTCGGGGTGGCGATAGTGGCCGTGGTGGGCATCCTCACCTACTACGTGCGCCTGTCCCTGGGCCAATGGCTGATGGAGCTCAGCCTGGGGCTCATGCTCGGCGGGGCAGTGGGGAACCTGCTGGATCGCCTGACCTATGGGCATGTGATTGATTTCATTGACTTCAAGGTCTGGCCGGTGTTCAACATCGCGGATAGTTCTGTCGTCATAGGCATGACCATCCTGGCCTGTTACCTGTGGCGAGACCGGGAGCGGAGCGGATAAGATTGGCAGTGAGTACCAGGAAGCAGCCGAGGGGAACACCTCGGCGCTTTTTGTTGGAGGGGAGATGATGGCGCCTGTGCATCGGTTGCAGATAGCGGAGACAGAGAAGGGCCAACGCCTGGATCGTTATCTGGCCGATCACGTCCCCTCCCTCAGCCGCTCGCAGGTCGAAGGGCTCATCAGCGAGCAAAGGGTCACGGTAGATGGCACCCTGGCCAAAGGTGGCTACCGGCTGCGGGGAGGTGAGGTCATCGTCGCCTCCCTACCTCCCCAGAGTCCAGCCCGACCTGTTCCCGAGTATCTACCCCTGAGCATCCTCTATGAGGATGAGGCTCTGTTGGCCGTGGACAAACCGGCGGGCATGGTGGTGCATCCGGCCCCCGGTCACAAGGGAGGGACCCTGGTCAACGCACTCCTGGCCCACCGGCCGGAATTGTCCTCCCTGGACCGCGCGGGCATCGTCCACCGGCTGGATCGCTACACCTCTGGGCTGCTGCTGGTGGCCAAGACCGAGGGGGTCCACCAGGCACTCCAGCGACAGTTCCGACGACGGCAGGTGCACAAGGTCTACCTGGCCCTGGCAGAGGGGCGGCTGGCCCCCAGGGAGGGACGGATTGAGGCTCCCCTGGGGCGCGATCCGCGCCACCGCCAGCGGATGGCTGTCGTGGCCGATGGTCGTCCAGCATCTACGGCGTACCAGGTCCGGGAGTATTTTGAGAAGTACACCCTCCTGGAAGTCCAACCGGAGACAGGGCGCACCCACCAAATCCGGGTTCACCTCTCGGCCATCGGGCATCCGGTCGTGGGAGACCGTGTATATGGGCGCCGTTCTGTTCCCCTTGGACTGCGCCGCTGCTTCCTGCACGCCTGGCGTCTGGGGTTCACCCATCCCACAAGGGAGAAATGGATGGAAGTAGAAGCGAGTCTACCTTTGGAGCTAGAACAGGTGTTAGCGGAACTGCGGCACACTATCAGATGAGGGGGAGCTTATGCGCCAAATCACAGTAGCTACTGTCCAGATGCATCCTCAGTTAGCTGACGTTGGGGGTAACTTGGGGCAGATGTCGGATTTCGTCGCGCAGGTGTGCAGCGAGCAACCGGTGGACCTCATCGTCTTTCCAGAACTGATCACCACAGGCTATGAGTGTGGCGTGCGCTTCACCGATCTCGCCGAGCGGGTGCCGGGACCGGCGGTGAATCTCATGGCCAGGCGAGCGGAGGAGTTCGATGTGCACATCGCCTTCGGCATGGTCTCCAAGGCCAAAGTAGAGAGCATTATTTATGATGCCGCAGTGCTGGTGGGCCCTGACGGGGCCCTGATAGGTCAGTATCAAAAGGTGCACCTGCGTGGCGAGGAGCAGTTGGCCTTTCGCCCTGGCTACCGCTATCGTGTTTTTGAGACGAGCTTTGGCCAGTTGGGGCTCATGATCGGCTGGGACCTGGCCTTTCCTGAGGTAGCACGCAGCATGGTGCTGGATGGGGCGGAGCTGCTGTGCGTGCTGGCCAACTGGGAAGCACCTCACGCAGCCGAGTGGCGCACCTACGTCCTGGCCCGGGCCTATGAGAACGCCTGCTTCGTAGCTGCGGCCAACCGCGTGGGAGAGGAGTATACCTACTCCTTCTTTGGGAGGAGCATGATCGTCGGCCCGCGGGGAGCCCCCTACGCCACCATTGACGAGGAGGTAGAGGGCTATGGGCTGGCCACGATAGATCTGGACGAGGTGCGCGCCTACCGGGAGGAATTCCAGTTCCTCCAGTGCCGCCAGCCGCAGACCTATCGGGCCGTAGTGCGCAGGTATTGATCCTGCCCTTTTTCACCACCAAGACACAAAGACCGCAAAGTTTTCTTGCTGCTCTTGGTGTCCTTTGTGGTAAAGTTTGAAGGAGGTATCGTGAAAGCGATTGACTTGCGCAGTGATACAGTCACCCTGCCCACGCCCGAGATGCGCGAGGCGATGTATCGGGCCGAGTTGGGCGATGACGTCTACGGGGAGGACCCTACGGTAAACCGGCTCCAGGAGATGGCTGCGGAGCGGATGGGCAAAGAGGCGGCCCTCTTCGTGGCCAGCGGTACCATGGGCAACCTGGTCTGTCTTCTCACCCACTGTGGGCGAGGGGATGAGGCCATCATGGGCCACCTGGCCCATAGCTTCCTCTTCGAGGCGGGCGGCTCAGCGGCAGTGGGGGGCATCCACCCCCACACTGTGCCCAATCAGCCCGACGGAACGATACTGCTGGAGGACATCGAGGCCGCCATACGCCCTGACAATGAGCACTACCCCCGTAGCCGGCTGGTCTGTCTGGAGAACACCCACAACCGCTGTGGCGGAGCAGTGCTTACGCCCCAATACACCTCCGCCGTGTGCGAACTGGCCCACGCCCACGGCCTGAGCGTTCATCTTGATGGGGCACGCATATTCAATGCTGCCATCGCCTTGGGCGTGGATGTCAAAGAGCTGGTGCGCGATGCGGACTCGGTGCTGTTCTGCCTTTCCAAAGGGCTCTCCTGCCCGGTGGGTTCGCTGGTCTGTGGTTCGGCCGACTTCATTCGGCGGGCGCGGCGGAACCGGAAGGCGCTGGGTGGGGGAATGCGGCAGGTGGGAGTATTAGCGGCGGCGGGTATCGTAGCTCTGGAGACGATGGTGGACCGGCTGGCGGAGGATCACCAGAATGCCCGGCGCTTGGCGGAGGGAATTGCCGCCACAGCGTGGTTGGCCATTGACTTGGAGCGGGTGCAGACCAACATCGTCATCTTTGGCCTGGGCGATGAGGTGCAGATGACACCGCAGGAGTTCGTGGCTGCTCTGGCCCAGCGGGGAGTGAAGCTGAACTCCGTCGGTGGCCGTCGTTTCCGGGCTGTGACTCACTGTGGCATCAGCGCTGAGGACATCGAGACCAGCATCGCGGCCTTGCAGCAGGTGATGGGCGGTGGTTAAACGCTTGCTGCTGATTCACACCATCGGCCACAGCGACCACACCACAGCGGAGTTCGTTGACCTGCTGCGCCGCCACGGGATCACCCTCGTCGTGGGCGTGCGCAGTCAGCCCTACAGCCGCTGGGCGCCGCAGTTCAACCGCGAAACCCTGGCCCGTGACCTGCAGGAAGCCGGCATCGCCTACCGGTTTATGGGCGACGCCCTCGGGGGCCGCCCCGCCGACCCCACCCTGTACGACCCCGGACAGGAGCGACCCGACTACCGACGTGTGGAGCAGACGCCCGCCTACCAGGCCGGCATTGACCAGTTGCTCGACCTGGCCGGAACCGAACAAGCGGCCGTGATGTGCAGCGAGGGCGACCATCGCCGTTGCCACCGCCACCTGCTCATCACCCAGACCCTGCTGGGGCGCGGCGTCCGCGTGCTCCACATCCAGTCCGACGGCGCGACAGTCGAGGCACAGCCGGAGCCCCAGCAACTCTCGCTGTTCGGGTAGTGGAGGGACGGATGCCTACCGTCTACACCATCGGCTACCAGCGCAAACCCCTCGCGACCTTCATCGGTCAACTGCGCGACGCCGGCGTGGACGCGGTGATTGACGTCCGCCTGCGCAACACCTCCCACCTGGCCGGCTACACCAAGCGGGATGACCTGGCCTTCCTACTGCGCGAGGGATTCGGCATCGCCTACGAGCACCACCCCGAACTGGCGCCCACCCCCGCGATCCTTGACGCGTATCGCGATAACCAGGACTGGGCAGCCTACGAATTCCGCTTCCTCCCGCTCTTGGAGGAACGAGCCGCCGAATCCGTTGGTCGAGGGATCATGGCCCGCTACCGGACGCCGTGTCTGCTGTGCGCGGAGCCGATGGCCGAGGCCTGCCACCGCCGCCTCGTCGCCGAATACTGGGCCACGCACCTGTCGGGTTTGACCATCGTTCATGTCTAATCGCGAGCTTCACGATGCCACCCCAAGAAGTCCTCATCCTGGCGATGACCAAAATGCTCAGCGGCATCTGCACGGCCGGATTCACCCGCGAGCCAGACCCCGTGACCGGCTTGCGCTGGGTGCGGCCGGTGCGCGAATTCGGCACTGTCCTGCCGGGCGATATGACCGACGCCGACGATCGCCTGGTGCAATGTGGCGACGTGGTCGAGTTGAATCTGCTCGCGCCGCATCCCGACCCGCCCCACGTTGAGGACTGGCTCACCGATTTCGTCCGCCACCGGCCACGACTGCTGCGCCGTCTGGAGGGCGAGAGGCGAGCCCGTTTCTTCGCCAAGTATCTCGACCGCGCCCCGGAGGATGTGCTCATCCACCACACCCGCTCGCTCTGCCTGGTGCAGCCGGAGCAGGTGTGGGCGCGCTTCTCGCTGGACAGTTATTCCGGCAAGTACGAAGCGCGGATGGGCTTTGTGCTGCCGGGCGACGCCAACCACCCCCGAGCCGCCAGCCGGCGCGGTATCTCCGTGACCGACCTCAAGTGGCGCGCGCTGGGCCGGGCCTGGCTGGGCGAGCAAGGCGGCCTGCTGACGCCGGATCACGATGCGCTCTGTGAGCGGCTGGGGGCCGAAGCCCTCTACCTGGCCGTGGGGCTGAGCCGCTCCTGGCACGGGGAGTACTGGCCCCTCGTCGTCGGCGTCCACGTCGTAGCTGATTATGAGGTGAATGACCAATGACAAATGTACTGGACGAGCTGGAGATCGCTCCTAGACAAACTCTCCAACTGGCAAGCAATCAGCGCAGCCGCCTGCTCAACTTCCTCCTGCGCTGGGACCACGTCGAAGAAGTTCACGCCTGCCTGGACACCCTCATCCCGGCCAATCCTACCCTCGTTTCGCTGCTCGACCTGCGGGCGAAGGCCCTCCTGGCCCAGGACCGGCCCGACCATGCGCTAGAGGTGATGCGAGAGCGCCTGGAGCTCAAGACCTCCCTCACTGCCCGCACGTTCCTGGCCCGCGTCCACCTGGCCCATGGCGACGTGGAGGCCGCCCACCAGATCGCCCGCGCCCTCATCGTCGAAAGAGACGATAGCGTAATGGCCTGGGGACTGCTGGGCGAAGTCGAGCTGGCACGAGGGGACACGGAAGCCGCACTGGCCGCCTACCGCTGCCTGCAGGCGTTGCGTCCTTATGGCCGTGCCTACCTGTTGGGAATGGTCACCTTCTACCAGGCCCTCGACGACTGGGTGACCGCCAGTGGCTACGCCGTGCGCTTGCAACGCACCGCCGACGAGGAGATGCCTCTCTCTGTCACTTACCTGCGCCGGTTGCGCGACTACTTCCGGGCCAGCGGCGAGGAGACCCGCGTCGCCGACCTGGAGGCCGAACTGGAGCGCCGCTACGCCGACGAACTGGCCGAACTGCGCGCCGCCCTGTTCCCAGATTATCGAGCGCGGCCCGCCGCCCCCGCACCGCGCCCCGGCCCTTTGGAAGAGAAGGAACCCCCATCCGCTGAACCTCTCCCCACCTTCGATCAAATCCCCGTTTCCGAAGGGGAGAGATCACACATCACCGATGCCGTCCGGCGACTCTTTGGCTTCGAGACCCTCCTGCCCGGTCAGTTGGAGACCATCGCCTGCGTCCTGCGCGGCGAGGACGTGCTGACCATCCTGCCGACCGGCGGCGGCAAGTCGCTCTGCTACCAGCTCCCGGCGCTGCTGGCCGAACGAGGCACCACGCTCGTCATCTCGCCCCTCATTGCGCTGATGAAGGACCAGGTGGACTCGCTGCCCGCAGAACTGCGGCGTCGGGCGATCAACATTGATTACAGCCTGGAGAGAGGGGAAAGGCGCCGTCGGCTGGAACAGGTTGCCGATGGGGCCTACCGGCTGGTCTACGCCGCCCCGGAGCGGCTGCGCCAGCCACCCTTCCTCCACACGCTGGGACGCGCAGGCGTGGACCGGCTAGTGATTGACGAAGCGCACTGCGTCAGCATGTGGGGCCACGACTTCCGGCCCGACTATCTCTACATCGGGCAGGCTCGCCGGGCGCTAGGCGACCCACCTCTGCTGGCGCTGACAGCGACGGCTCCGCTTCGCGTGCGGCGGGACATCCTACACCACCTGGGTGACATGCGCACCATCGCTGGCGACGTCACCCGCCCCAACCTGCAACTGGAGGTCTTCCACGCCCGTAATGCCGACGACAAACTGCGCCACCTCCTGGCCTTCTGCCTGGCCGAGCCGGGAAGCGGCATCGTTTACGCCGGGACACGCGCCCGCTGTGAGGAACTGGCCGCGCTGCTGCGCGCTTACGGCGTCGTCGCCGGCCACTATCACGCCGGCATCGCCGACCGAGCCGGAGTGCAGGACGACTTTATGGCCGACCGTATCCGCGTGGTCGTGGCGACCATCGTCTTTGGCCTGGGTATTGACAAGCCAGACATCCGCTTCATCGTCCACTTCGTCCCGTCCAACTCGCTGGAGGCCTACTATCAAGAGGCCGGCCGGGCCGGGCGCGACGGGTTGCCCGCCCGCTGCCTGCTGATGTACTCCCCCTCGGACCGAGCCACGCTGACCCGCCGCGCTCACCGAGACATGCTTTCGATGAAGTTTCTGCGGGCCGTCTATGCGGCCGTCAAACAACGCCTGGGAGATGTCTCCCCTGGTCGGGTTGCGGCGGCGGATGTGGAGCGCGACCTGCAGGCCGATAACACGCGCGTGCGCGTGGCCCTGAGCCTGCTGGAAGAGGTGGGCCTCTTGCGACGCGGCCCCGACGTGCCTCGCGCCGCCATGGTCTGCCTGACGACCGGCGATGTGCCGGCCTCCGCGCCCGAACTGGTGGCTCTCTGCCAGGCCGCCCGGCTGCGGCCCGGCCAACCGCTGACCCTGGACCTGGTGGACGTGGCGCGGCAGGCAGCTCTGCCCCTCGCTGACGTCGAGCGGCGGGTGCTGGGGTGGGCCGACGCTGGCTGGCTGAGCTATCGCCCGGCCGGGCGCGACCTGCTGCTGGAACTGCTGCCGCTACCCACGGACGCCGCCGAGCGGATCACCACGCTGCTGGAGCGGTACGAGACGGTGCAGGTCCACCGTGTGGACGAGATCGCCGCTTACGCTCAGACCGTCCGCTGCCGACACGGCCACATCAACGCCTACCTGGGCGGCCGCACCATCGAACGCTGCGCCGCCTGTGACAAGTGCATCGAAATCGCGCCACCACCGGACGCCGGTCTGCCCGATGAGCGCGAACAGTTCTTAACCATCCTGCGCTGTGTATCGGCCGCGCCGTGGAGCTGGGGACGGTTCAGCCTGGTGCGCATCTTGCGTGGTGACGTTAAGGCCCATCCCGGTGCAGGGCCTCTCCACAAGAAGGCCCGCGACCACGCCGGCTTTGGCGCCCTGGCCTTCCGCTCGAGGACGGCCGTCGAGCGCATGCTAGAGCGCCTGGAGAGCGGCAGGTTTCTGAAACCGCGCCAACTCGACCACGGCGGCGTCGTGCTCGACCTCACGCCCACGGGCAAAGCGGCGCAGCAGAACCATACCGCACTGGATGGGCTGCTCGCTCCGATGAAGAAGCCATCGTTGCCATCCAAACCCTCTGCAGAGAGTGAAGCGGAGCCAGATGTGGGTGGAACCCTATTCCAAACGTTGCGGGCGTGGCGGCTGGAGCAGGCCCGCGCGCAAGGGGTGCCACCTTTCATCATCTTTCACGACAGCCACCTGCGTGCCATCGCCACGCACCAGCCCGTCACGTTGGAGGCTTTATCCAAGTTGAAGGGCGTTGGCCCACGAAAACTAGAGCAGTATGGCGCTGCGGTGATCGAACTGGTACGCAGGCACCTGGAGGGGGGAACAAACGATGCGCAAACTCGAGATCAACTGGACGGAACTGGATGCCGCTTTCCAAAGCAGCTCGTGGGAGATGCACTTCTACCTGGACCTGTAGACGAGCGAGGTCGTAATGGTGACCGATGAGATCACTCGCTACCTAGAGGAGCCGCCCGATCGTGAACTGCCCGACTGGATGCAGGAGGCAATTCAGGAGGCCAGGCAGGTCGAGGAGGGGTACGGCACCCGCTACATCACGATCCCGCAGGCGGATACCCATGAGGACTACCGCAATGTGGAGCGTTTCATCTCCACAGTCCGCAGCCGGCACCTGCAAGACCGACTGTGGCGGGCGATTCAGGGCCGGGGCGCGTCCCGCTACTTCAAGGATGTGCTGGCCGAGCACCCGGCTGAGCGCGACCGCTGGTTTGCCTTCAAGGACCGCTGCGTCTACGACCGCATCTCTTGGTGGCTGGAGAGCGAGGGCATCGAGCCGACCAACCCCATCGAGCCGCCTGAGGGACCCGCGCCAGAGGCTGAGGAGGAGGCGTCGCGCGAGGCGGTGATGGAAGAATTGACGCTGTTCCTGATCTACCTCTGCTCATGGGAGGAATACCCAGCTCCTGGTTTCACCACCCGCCGGGCCTGGGAAGGGTATCTCTTCGAGGTGCCGGATGCACTGGAGGAGAGGGGCTATATCAGCCAGACTAGCCGCGCCAAATCGGTGACGCTGACGGGGGAGGCTTGCGACGGGCACAGGAGCTCGAGGCGCGCTACACGCTTTGAAGCGACGGGAGGTTTGTTACGCCACAAGGAGTTCCGGTGCGCGACCCGAACGCAGGTGGGGTCAATATCCCGGAAGCTGTAAGACGGAGAACCCAGGAGCGCATCCGGCGCTACGCCGAGCAGCACTTCACCGGGAAGTACACCCGCCTGGAGATTCGCTTCCGGGGTAAGTTCTGCTACATTGACGCCTGCACCGAGCCTGAGGAGATGCCTGGTTGGCCCCCGCCCGACTGGCCCGAGAGCCGGGAGGAGTACCTGGAACGGCTGCGCAACACGCCCACGCACCTGTGCCGCCTGCGCTACTTTGGCGATGAGGAGCGGTGGGGTTTCGCCTTCCATACCTATAGCAACGAAAAGTACGAACTATCCATGTTCCCGTCGGGCGACTTTTACGGCACACCGGAGGAGGCCTTCGACAAGGGCGCGCGCGTCTGCCTGACGTAAGGCTCAAGTACTGTTCTTACGGTGCCCAGGAACTCTGCGCTGGCGCTGGCCAGGAGCGTGGGAAGGTGAGTGTAGAGATACAGGCCCCCCTTACTCAGATAGTTGAGGGTGGCTTGGGCATCGCCAGCAGAACCTGGTGCCTTACCCGCCGCCACGATGGCGGCAAAGGCTTTGTCCATAGCCTCTCGTACCTCGGGGACGTCCGACCGACCCGGATGCCCCATGGACTGAGACAGATCCGATGGGCCTACGAAGAACACATCCACGCCCTCCACCTGCAGGATCTCGTCGAGGTTGCGTAAGGCTTCCTCTTCCTCCAACTGGATACCCACCAGCGTCTCGCGGTTGGCCTCTTCCACATAGTCGGCCTTCGACAGGCCGAAGCCATAATGGGCCGGACGGGTCCCGGCCGCCAGGCCCCGTTTGCCCAGCGGATGGAATTTGACCGACTCAACAGCGCGGCAGGCATCGGCGGCGGTATTGACGTGTGGGACCTGTACGCCCATCGCGCCCCGGTCCATCACCCGAAGTATCGCCTCCGGGCTGTTCGTCCAGGGCCGGGCTATGGGCGTGATGCCGCTCAACTCGGCGGCCATCGCCATCACCTCAACGCTCTCAGGGGAAATGGAGCCGTGCTCACAATCTATGAGCACCCAGTCGAATCCCAGCCTGCCCACCATCTCCACCACCTGGGGCGACGGGAACATGACTGAAACACCGAAGACCGGCTGCCCTGAGAGTAGCTTCTCCTTCATCCCGTTCTTCATCATAGGTCACCCTTATGGACTTATTGCTTCTCCCCGAGCCACTTTTCCATGAAATCAATCACCGCTTCCATAGAGCTCGGCTTTTCCAGAAAGGCCTCTTTCAGGCCCAGCGAAAGCGACCGCTTGAAAAAGGCTTCCGTGCCGGAGGTCATGACCGGCTCCACCCCTAACTCCCACATCGTTTCCGCTACCTGGACCATTTCGTGATAGTGCCTTTCGTACGCCACGGCGTGGGTCCGCACCCAGTTGGAGGCCACTCGGTCAAAGGGATTGCGGGTCATGAACTCCGTAATGTCCTTCCAAAGGTCCTCCTCCAGGCCCGCCCTTTTCCCCGCGATCAAAAGCTCCAGAATAAGGGCTTCAAGCCCTTTGGAGAAGATGCTCCGCAGCATTTTGAACATCGAGGCTTTGCCGATTTCCGGACTGTAATAAGAGACGTGCAACCCCAACCGGGTGAGGGTTTTGGCGACTTCTCTCCCCTTTTCCCCCCCGACTAAAATGCGCGTCCCAGCTCCGGTGGCCCCCACCGCCCCCAGGATGGCCCCTTCCACAAAATCCGCTCCCGAAGTCCGAATGATTTCGCCCACCTCCACTTTGAGGGAAGGGGCCATTGAGTTCAAATCCACGTAGATCTGACCGGGCTTCAGATGTGGTGCGCACTCCCTGGCTGCCTCCTTTAGAGGTTTACCCCAAAAGTTGTACCGACCTGACCTGTGTTTATTGTGATTCCCTCGACCGATTCGAGGCACAGCCTCAGGGATGGAGAGTTCAATAAAACTGAAAGACGAGATGAACTGGCCGGATGACCGAATCCCTCTCGCCTTCCCTCTGGGGTCAAACCCTATTATACATCAGCGAAGGGGATAGGTCAAACCGACTGGGTCGATCAAGCCAACGATTGGGTCATACGTGCCGCCTTTCTAGGATTTACGACAGCGCTTATTCCGCAAAGCCCGACCGCACACGTTCGATGTACGTCAGGGGCGGCAAGTAACCAATGCTGGAGTGCCGCCGCTTGGTATTGTAGTAGCGCATGCGTTCCGCAACCACGGTGTGCAACTCAGCGATGTTGTGCGCTTCGAGAAACAGCGAGTGTCCCTCGGTTTTGAACCGACCATTGAAGGATTCCATTTCTGGATTGTCTTTGGCACCGTTGAGGGCATAGGAGAGACGCCCCCGATCTTGGAGCAGCAGTTGGCCGGTCCAGTCGTAACTCGTATAGACAGAGTCCTGGTCATGATGCACGACCATGCCAGCATAGCGAATGGCGAGCTCTTGGAATGTGGCTTTAGCTGCTTCCCAGGCTTCCAGAGCCAGGGCCGTGTTGGCCCGCTGGCCGACCGCCCAGCCGTAGGCCATCTTGCAGACGTGCCCAATGATTGGCATCAGATAGGCCTTGCGGGTTCCATCGGCATACACGAGCTCGGTAAAGTCGGTATAGGCCACTTCAAACAGCCTGATCTGCTCCATTTGGGCGACCAAATTCGCCCGCTCACCGGCAGTCACAATCACCTGACGGACCCGACTGGGCTTGGGCACGCGAACGCTCCGCAGCAAAGCCAGGTCCCACAATTGCAGCAGCCGTTGCACAACCTTGTGATTGATTACCTGGCCATAAGTATCCCGCAGCTCGGCGGTGACTCGCGGAATGCCATAGGCGGGATGCTGGCGGGCGATTTCTTCCAACAGCGGCCGCAGGTGGGCATACTTTTCTTCATAGGACACTTTGTGCCGCCGATGATAGTACCAAGTCGATTTCGACAACTCGACGGCGGCCAGGGCCGGCTCCAGCCCATGCGTTTGCCAAACCGAGGCCACTAGCTCCACTTTCTCTTCCGTGGTCATCCGGTCTGGCCTAAGAAGTTTTTTAAAAGAGCTATTTCGACTTCCTTCTTCCCCAGGAGTCGTTCCAGGTCCGCAATGCGTCGTTCGTACTCGGCCACAGTACTGTCTTTGGCAAAGATCTCAGGGCCTTTTTCCAACAGAGTGCGCTTCCAGGCGCTGGCCGAGTTGGGGTGAACCCCGTATGCTTTGGCCACCTGGCCGGCGGTCTTTTCGCCTTGTAACAGTTCCAGGACGATCTGGAACTTGAGCTTGGGTAAGTATCTTTTTGCCATTGGTACCTCCTCGTTTCTATTATGGATCATGTCCCTGAGGAGGTCAAGTTTTCACAATACTACTGAGTCCAACTTTTTGGGTAAATATCCGA
>Ga0209979_1001800_pt1 | contig 22197 bp, 17 predicted proteins | sample AnhtaG_FD_183114 | JGI IMG/M metagenome (GOLD analysis project Ga0209979, IMG submission 183114) | Deep subsurface microbial communities from Anholt, Denmark to uncover new lineages of life (NeLLi) - Anholt_01485 metaG (SPAdes) (version 2) | ecosystem: Environmental > Aquatic > Marine > Oceanic...
CATCACCTAGTTTGGTATGAAAGTCATGAATCTGCGGAATCTGCAATTGTAAGGGAGAAACAGATAAAGAAATGGAAAAGGGCTTGGAAGTTAAAAATAATTGAAAAAGAAAATCCACAATGGGTTGATTTATATAAAAGCATATGTGAATAGTCATGGATTCCTGCTTCCGCAGAGCCTGCCCCTGTGAAAACAGGGGAATGACATTATTAAAAAAAAAGCATTCATTTTTTCAACTAATTGGGAGATGAACCAAAAAAGGAAATGGTGGTTTTTCTTATTTTAAAGGTTAAGTGTTTGTTTGACTGAGGGGAAAAGTTTTATATCGGTATGCGGTAGAAATAGCGCGCCAGTAAATTCATTCATATAGGTAGGCTCTGTGTTTAATTCAATATAGGTCATTTTTTCAGCAATTTCATTGGCTAAATCTTTGTTTTTATCAGAGAGTAGAATGAGATAAGCCCCGAGAAGAGAACTGTTACCGAGATAGTGGAATTTTTCTCGCTCAAGGTCAGGCAAAAGGCCGATACGAACTGCATTATTTATATTCAAATGCTGGCCAAATCCGCCTCCAATATATACTGAATCGATCTTATCAAAGCCAAGGCCGACGTTTTTTAACAATACTGAACATGCGGAGAAAACCGCAGCTTTAGTCCGGATAAGGTTTGAGGTGTCATTTTCAGTAATTATAAGATCTTTTCCCCAATAGCAATTTTTTCCTTCTTCAATGAGAAAGCCCTTCCCTTCTTCAGTTTTAACAATTTTCTTCCCGGCCTTTTTTTCGTTAAATTTTCCATGCCGATCAATATACCCAAAAGTGAATAATTCTGCCAGAAGGTCGACAAGTCCCGAACCACACAGGCCTTGTGGTTTAGTGCCATTAATAACCTTATATTTGAACTCACCGCTGTCCAGCATTTTTATTTCTTCAATTGCTCCTTCTGAAGCAGGCATCCCGCATTTAATCCCGCTCCCTTCAAATGCAGGGCCAGCAGAGCAGGCACAGGTCATGAGCCATTCTTTATTACCAACAACAAGTTCTCCGTTAGTTCCGGCGTCGATGAACAAGGCTACTTTTTTTGAGTCCCGGAGTATAGGCGTACAAAGAAGTCCTGCTGTGATGTCCCCGCCAACATAGCTCCCAACAGCCGGAGAGCAGTAGATCCTTCCCTCGTTGTTCATTTTTAACCCCAGGTCCCGGGATAAAATTGTAGGAACCTGGTTAAACGTCGGAACATAAGGCTCCTCCCTGATATACCGGGGCTCAAGATTCAGAAGAAGATGGATCATTGTTGTATTTCCGGAAACAGAAGCTAAATAGATATCTGAAATGGAGACTTTGGCTGATTTTGAAGCTTTTTTTATAAGATTATTGAGCGTCAAAATAATAAGCTCCTGCAGTTTTTTTAGGCGTCCGGGTTTTTGTGCAAAGTTTATCCGGGAGATTATATCTTCCCCGCATGCGATCTGCTGGTTCAAACTCGAAGCGGTAGCTAAGATTTTCTCATTCTGAAGATCGACCAGATGCAGAGCTACGGTTGTGGTTCCTACATCACAGGCAATACCATAAAGCTTTTTTCCTTCAGACTGGGGAGCAACATCAATTACTGTTGCTTGTTTTCCTGACAGGGAAAGAAAAATACTTATTTTTCCTTTATTCTTCCGTACAGTTTGAGCTAATTTTTTTAGAACAGAGTATTCACAGTCTATCTTTTTTAAAGCGAGCTCTTTTTGAAGCTGGCGTTCTATTCTCCTCAAATCACTGTAATTATCTTCCAGAGTAGGAGGGGAAAGTAACAGTTCGATTTTTTTAACGGATGGATTCAGCTCATATACACCTGAAATGTTATCTCTCTGTTCTTTAAAAAATTTTGAATCAACGATACTCTTGATGTCAAGTTCACGGAATTGTGGAAGCTGTACAGTGATGTTATCCTTAACTTCTGTTTGGCAGGCTAAAGAAAATTCCTGGGAAGCAAGCTTATCTGAAAGGGCGGCTGAAGGTTTACTGTGGTAGGTCCCCTCTATTATTTGAATAACACAATCGCCGCACGTCCCTTTCCCCCCGCAAGTTGTTTTGAGAGGCAGGCTGGCTGTTTTAACAGCATCAAGAAGGCTTGTTCCTGGCGGCACTTCAACAATGGTTTCAAACGGCAAGAATTTTACCTTGAAGTTATTTTCCTCAGTCCGGGATTTTTTATTAGTCATATTCTTTATATATCTTAGTGAATCTTGGATTTTGAATCCAGAATATTTTTAGCTCTTGTCTCTATCCTCTGTTTTTCCCAAACGCTGATGAGTTTATGTTAGCTTAACACTCTTAACAAATGAAGGAATATCCGAGGCTTCCTGGCAGCCCACGATAACTTCCCATCCGGGGAGATTATCTTCTAAGTCTCCACTTATTTGAGATACAAGGCCTGGGATAACGATTTTCCGTGTTTTAACCTGCTGCTCCAGTTTAATATCTTTAATAAACTTGGCGATCGTTTCTCCCACGAATTTCCCGGCAGCCCAGGCTGTTAGAACTGACTGACCTTCTGCATCGGCTACAACCAGGTGAGCCGAGATCCCGGAGTTTTCAATCTCTCCTGATACGATAAAGTACGTTAAGGAAAAATTGGTAGTAACAAAAACGGGCGACTCAGGCGTAGGTTCTCCAATAGGATAAACTTTTGGGTCCACCTGAATTGGCTTCTGAGGATCAGTATAAATATTCTGCCGGAGTGTGAACAGTGTATAAAGCATGGCTTTGTCGTATTTGGGAAGGACAATGATCGAGTCATATTTACACAGAAGGGCAGATGCTCTTGCCAGCATATCTAATTCGCTCTCTGCATGGATATAGGTAAAAAGCGGATATCCGAATGGTTTGAAATATTTCTTTAATGCACTGCGCCTCAGAATAGCATTATGCTGCAGTTGATTCCCGATATTCTGGTTTTCAAGATTTAGAATCAAGTTATTTACGCCAGAATTTCTTGCCTTTTCTGTCTGTTTTGCCAGGTCATCATAGGATTTAGCGGTCAATATAAGGCTGACATCGCTGTTTTGTGTCAGTTCAATATTTTTATATGAGAGCTCATTTTTTAAAAGAACTGCGGGGCAGGTATCTTTTAATAATTCTATTCCTTCTCTTAAGATTTCCTCATCAGAACAATCCAGTATTATTCCCTTGGCTGAATTTTCTTTGGCAAGCACTACTGTCTTTAAAAAATCTTCCTTATTTTTCGAATCATGGGATATAAAAAATAAGTCTGCACTTAATTCTTCTCCAACCCGTTCAACGTTGTAGCCCTCGATCTCCTTTATTTTTGATAAAAGTTTTTCTTCTCCCTCGGAAGTTCGAAGCTCGATTGCAACTCCTGTGGGGTGAAAGAATGTTTTTTCGTGGCGGAACATAACAGTTTCATTGCCTACTTCCAGGGCATTTGTGCCTCCAATTTTCACCAGGCGAATAGGAGGTTCGCTTGCTGCACCAAGTGTAACTTTTGCTTCTTCGGAAGCATGGGGGCATTCGCTTAAATCAGCTTTTTTTTGGGCAAGCTTCATGGCAAAAGCCATACATGTTGGAACGTTACAGTCACCACAGTTGGTTTTAGGAAGCAATTTGAATATATCTAATCCTGATAGCGCCATGGTCAACTTTCCTTTTTGGACTCATACATTTCAATAATCTTATTCTTGACAACCTCAAAAGCTCTGGGGTGATACATGATTAATAATTCTGTGCCGGTGAGCAACAAACTCATTGCTGTGGCGATTTCCCAGTAAGCTGCCCTTTGTTCCAGGTTCCCCCAGTCAGGGTATTCTTTTTCGGGTGCCCATGTTTCTTTGACACGGAAGCTTTCGTATCCGGGATTAATGAGCATGGGAAAGGCAAGCATTTTATCTCCTGCCAGACCGTCGTTTCGTATTCTCTCCATAATAGAGTAGGTGTATTCCAGGCCGTATCCCAGAGTACTTGTCAGGGGGTCCATCACGATTCTTTCAGGAGGGAAATTCATGTCTGTTAAAAGAATGTTCAACTGCTTGGCAAGATTGACGTCAATGGGAGATTGGGCAACAAGGGTATGCTTGTATACAATACAGGCAGCAGCGATGGTTTTGTAATTATCCGTCTCCACATAATTTATTAAACAGTTTTCACCCTCTGTCACTTCACAGACTTTTTTCATAACTTTGTTTATCTTCTCAAAGTGGCTGTGCCCGGAAATAATAAGAGGCACACTCACGCTTTCGAGTACCTGTTGTACGGTTTCTGCTGCTTCTTCTGCGCTTTTATCCCCTTTTTCAGGGTGTGTCCCTTCCAGGCGTACACTGATGAGCTCGGCTCCGTATTCGTCAACACATTTTTTTGCCATTTCCCCTGGTTTGTCGATGACGTCGCCGAAATAATCCATTAAGGAATCCAGATATTTTTTTGGGGTTTTGTCAAAGACTTCCATCGCAACAGCCGGGCGATGGGGATGCTGCCCCTCAAAAAAGTGAAAAGGCAAGGATGTGCTGCCTCCTATTGTCACCGTGTGAGAACGTGTGCCTCCCTGTTCAGAAGTGGCGCCTATAGTGACTTCTGCTACTTTTCCTGTGTTGACTTCTTTCGGGATTTCAAAATTCATTTTGTCCTGTAGGGGCTTGATTTATCAAGTCCACAATTTGTATAGTCATTTATTTATTGGAACTTGATTGTCCTGTAGGGATTTGATTCATCAAGTCCACAATTTGTATAGTCATTGTTTTTGTAGGGGCTTGATTTATCAAGTCCACAATTTGTTAAATAAATATAATTCTCTTTCTTTATTATTTTATAGTCTTCAAAACAATAAATAAAATTACGGATTCAACATTATATCATGGAAATTTGGAATAAAACCTAAAAATTTATCAGTTTTTTCATCAATTGACCAACTGCCTTGTAAGCAGGGGAATCATCTGCAGCAGGGTAAATCGGCTTCCCGATTTGATCCAATTTGAACAGCCTGTCATCTTCAGGGATGAGATGGAGAAGCTTCAGTTTTTCATCTTTAATGGTCTTATTTATTTGCTGTGGAATAGAATATTGAACGCGGTTTAGAATAATGTATTTTTCTTTTATATGTGTATTCAGTTCTTTTAAAAGCCTGCTGATTTTGCCCGCTGCACGGATTCCTCTTACTGAAGGATCAGATATTATCAATAAATAATCGATATTTTGAATGGTCCGCCGGCTAAGGTGTTCCATTCCTGCTTCGTTGTCGATCACAATATACTGATAATTTGTACAAAGAGTTTTCAGGATATCCCGCAGTAAATTATTAGCATAGCAGTAGCAGCCCGGCCCCTCTGGCCGCCCCATTGCAATCAAGTCAAAATCGGATGTTTCTACAAGGCTGGTTTGAATCTTATATTCGAGAAACTGCTGTTTTGTCATTCCGCCTGGCAGATTATCGGCAGATATTTTCATTTCCTCTCTGATGGCCCCGATAGTGTCTTCAAGTTCTACCCCGAGCAAGTCGTTTAAATTGATGTTAGGATCGGCATCTACAGCCAGAATGGGTTTTGTTGCTTGTTTGCTCAGCCACTGGATGATTAATGCAGCAATAGTGGTTTTACCTGTGCCGCCCTTTCCTGAAATCGCTATCGTTTTCATGTTTTTTTAATGAGAATTGTCATAACTTTTATATCTATAAACTCTTTTTCTTCTTTTTCTTTACTATTTTTGTGAAAATTCTGAAGTCATTCTTAATAGACAAGTAGGACATACACTTACATAACAGTGGTTATATTTCCTCTGGAGGTTAACCCTATTTATCATAGAACCCATTTCCAGAACGGGACGGTGTTAATTTTTATATCATTTTCCGTATATGACTCTTCCTGAGCAAATGTTATGACCTTGGCGTTTGTAATATGCAGCCTCTTACATGAATGGACTAACCCTTTTATTTCTCTTTCCAGATTGTGCTCTTCCAGTTCCCAGGCGACCTGAAAGGCATGGATTTCTCCATCCGGGTCTTTAACTATAAAATCACACTCTCCATTCTGATCAGCATAGTAAATCTCAACTCCTTTTCTTTTCAATTCCAGAAATACTGCATTCTCCAGCATCCTGCCATAGTCGACAGTTCCTACTTTGCGGGCTAAACCTGTATCAACCAAATATACCTTTGGGGGATTGCGTTTTCTTCTATATGCAGAAGAAGTAAATATCCTGACCTCGAAGATAAGCATGCTTTCCAGAAAATTATTGTAATAAGAATAAAGATAGTCTTTGGAGAAAGGAAAGCTTCCCCGGTATTTTTTCTCAAAGGCAGCCAAGGAAAATTTGGCGGAAAATGAAGAGAAAAGGCTTTCCTTGAGTCTTTCGAGTAGATGAATATTTGAAATTGCATATTTTTCTACCAGGTCTTTAAAGTACATAGCATCAAGATATTCTCTTAGGATTTTCTTCTTTTCGAACTCAGAATCAACTAGAGAGACCTCCGGAAATCCGCCCCAGGTTAGATACTCTGATAGAGCATTTTTTATCAAGGCTTTGCTCTTTCCATAAACCGAAGCTTTAAGGTCCAGACCTTTTATACGCAGGTATTCCAGAAAAGAAAACGGAAAGATCTCTATTCCCCATGCTCTTCCCCTGAGGGAAGCATGGATATTTTGAGGAGTGATGACCGAGGATGAACCGGCAGCATAGACCGTGATACTCTCTCTCTCTGTAATCCTCCGGGCGAATCTTTCCCAGCCAGCAACATTTTGCACTTCATCGAAAAGGAAAAATACATTTTTACTATCAAGCAGATGCGGTTTTAACTCAAAAAAGCTTTCTTTTATTATATCTAGATCATCAAGCTCGATATCTCTAAGTCTTTCATCTTCGAAGTCAATATAAAGGGAGGATTCCCGGTTCTCTTGGAATATATCGTAGAGGAGAAAAGTCTTTCCGCTGCGCCTTACTCCATGGATTATATTAACCTTATGGACATTTTCAGAGGCCGGCTTTATTGTCTTGAGGATATCGCTGCGGGGAACAATCCCTGAAATATCTTTCAGGATAAATTCTTCGTTTGATTTAATAATATCCTTTAATAATTCTGAACTTATCATGTTTATCCTTTTATTTAGGACATTATAGCCTAATATTGTCCTTTTGTAAAGGACATAGTAAAGCCAGCATAAAGCAAGTGGGCGATGGGCTCCTGGGGCTCACAAAAACATTTTATGAATTTTATTAAAACATTAGGGGCATGGAAAGAGCAGGATGGTTCTTTTTGGTTATATATTTGAGAACTTCTTCTTCGGTTACAGCCACTGTTTCATCGGCAATCATATCTACAAAATTCTCTATGCCCTGCTGTTTCCCTAATTCTTGCAGCTGTGGTTCCATTTCTTCCTTGAGTGCTTTATCAATCCATACGATCCGTTTGAAACCTCCCTCAGCGCTGATAAATTTTTGGCTGAGAATGTACTGTTTGCTGTGACCGATGAATCCAGGAGTCTGCACTCCTCCCCCGACGGTTCCTGCCATTGTGGAAAATTTCATGCCGATAGGAGTCATTCCCGTGTGATCCCGGTAGACAGTCATTATTCCATTGGTCGAAGGTAAGACACAGGAGATGCATTCGAAACAGCCGCAGGAAGTCATTGGGTGTTCAATGATGCTGTAGGCATTAAAGAACTCCAGCGTTTTGTGGGAGTTGTTGTACACAAACTCATTGACATCCTGCCACTGGCCCTTCATGGCTTCAATAACCTTACCTTTTTTAACAGGTTGATTAGGCCCAGTTGCATTGATCTTGTAGGCTGCTTTTCCGTCTAACCAGTTATAAGAGCCGCAAAGCCCTGATCGTTCGGGTGTGATGATGCAGACATGATTGGGAGCAAAAGACTGGCACAGAGTGCAGGAATAAAACGTATCCACAGATTCATCGGTCATATCGGCTATGCGGGCATCTCGCTGCAGATAAACCTTGCGTGCCACATCGATGCGGTCAAGAATCTCTTTTTCGCGTGTAAAGATTTTTATTTGGACTTTATCAAAGATCTTCCCGTATTCTCCGTGAAACTTGGCATGGAGGATAGAGCCAAAATGTTTAAATTTAAAGCCTTTTGCTTTAGCCTCTTTGCTGATGCGGACCCAGTTGATATCGCGCTGTCCCATATGGAATACACCGTTGGCGCAATTTATAAAATCATGCATCTGGCGTTCCAGGACAGGCTCAAAATCAGGCTGCATTTCGCGTCCTGCCACCTCTACCCATATAGCAAGGGGGATCTTGCTTCCTTCTTTTACATCATCAATCTCCGGGCCGAAAACTTCTATCTTCCCGTCTTCCACTTCATCCAGTTTTTTAGTTGTTAAATATTCAAAACCCGGCTGAGTTTGCCCTGCCATCTCGACAAACATATCTTCCTTGCGTACCCGTTCTCCTTGAAAAGCAGGACCGTATGGAACGGGAATGGGAACTTTTGTGATGGTAATTTTTAAGCCCCTGACTTCTATCGCTTTGGATACAATTTTATCAAGCGATACTGGAGAGACTACATGTTCATAAGTGCAAATACCGGTGGGCAGGATCTGGTCGATGTCGGTTTCTGAGATGGTTGGAAAACCGTAGTTAATAGCCCCTGCAGCCTGAGCATGCTTTTCGTCATCAACAGGACCTAAGGCAAGCACAAAAGCAAAAATTCTGTTTTTATTGTACTGCAAGACTCGCTGGTAGTCGCCAGGCTGTGCCCCGCCAAAAGAAAGAGCAACCCTGGTAGCAAAACCCAAGGAATGGACACATGCTGTTACATCGTCGCCATATGGAACAAGTCTGGTTTCCCAGCCCATCTGAATGCCTTCTTCCCGGAGCTGCTGGGCCATGGATTTGCCGTCTGTGGCTGAGGACATAAATACATAGAGGTTTTTTTCCTGCAGTTCCCGGGCGATTCGGACAGCGTCTTTATTTGTTGGACAGTAGCCTACGCATGCTGCAAAACCAGGAGCTGTGCCGTCTACAAACTCGATTCCCCTCTCTCTCAAGATTACATCGCTTGCTGCCCCGATCCAGAGCTTCTCTTCGCTAGGGTTAGGTTTTGGGAGATAGGGGAGCGGGTCCTGAGTGTATTTAATGGCTTCTATGATTTCATCGGCAAACAGGGTAGCCATTCCGGCATCAAGAGTGTGACCGAGGTATGGAACCCAAAGTTTTTTATCAGGAATTGGTGGAAGCAGCCGTTTAGCTTCTTCTAATAAGCCTTTAAGCCCCTCAAGTGTCTCAATTTTTTTGCCCAATATTCCGTGAGAAATGGGAAGATAGTAGCCGGTATTGGGGAATTCGACTTTGGTCTGTGGGTCTTTTTCTTTGAGTGCCTGAAGAAGTTCTTTTTCTGCCCGGGTTACCAGTTTATGGGCACCTCGAATGGCTCTTGTTGCAATAAGTTTTGACATAAGTATTACCTTTTTTTAATCAAACCCCTATGTACGCAACAACATTTATTCTTTTATTGTTTAAACTTTCAGGTCTCTTCTCATTTCCATATCATAGAGCACACGTTCTTTGCCCTTGCTGATTCCCAGTTTTTCTCGTTTTTTGTTTATATGGTTAATGATTAAGGAAGCCATTTTTTTCGTGTCAGGCTCTGCGGCCCACATGCCGCCAAAGATTTTTTCGAACTCTTTAAATATATGCCTGGAGAATTTTTCGCTTCCGCTTACAGGAAGTCCTACACCAAACACGGTGAAAACTCCTGATGCTACAAAATAATGTCCAATAGAAATGGCTTTTTCGCTCATCCATTCAGGAGCAGCTCCTGCTACAGGAAGATCACTGATATCATCCCCTAAGCCCCCGATTTTAACCATTTCTGAGAGTGCGGTTAAAATGCGGCTGTTGTCAACACATGAACCTGAATGAAGCACAGGAGGCATGCCTACAGCCTTGCAGACTTCAGCCAGGCCCTTTCCAGCAAGTTTTACTGCTGTTTCTGGTGTAAGAAACCCGGCTTTGGCGCAGGCAATAGCTGAACATCCTGTCTGGACAACCAGGATATCGTTTGCGATGAGTTCCTCGACCAGGTTCACATGGCCCTTGTCATGAGTCACTTTGGGATTACAGCAGCCTACAACTGCAGCAATACCTTTTATCCGTCCGTTGATGACATTATCGTTAAGAGGAGTGTATGAGCCGCGGAATGTTCCCCCAAGCATGTAATTGATCGCTTCATGGCTGAAACCGGCGACGAGGTCCATTTTCTCCTTCGGAATATCGACATTTTCTCTATTGGGATAATTATCAATTGCTTCTTTTACAATTTCCTTTGCAGTCTGGAGAGCGTTTTTTTCTGAGAATTTAATGTGTTTGGCTCCTTCGATTTTTCCCTTGCGAGAAGTAGTAAGAAGTTTTGTATGGTAGCAATTGGCGACTTCTGAAAGTGAAGGCATGATGCACTGTACATCAACGATCATAACTTCCACGGCACCGGTGCTTATCGCAAGTTCCTGCTGAAGAACATTACCGGCAATCGGAAGGCCATGGCGCAGGAGAATCTCATTGGCAGTACAGCAAATCCCGGCCAGATTAATTCCTTTTGCACCCTTCGATTTAGCCAGTTTAATTAAATCCTTATCCCGGGCAGCCAGGACCATCATTTCCGAGAGCACCGGTTCATGTCCGTGAACAACGATATTTACATCCTTCTCTGATAAAACGCCGAGATTCACCTGCCCTCGAATAGGAGAGGGAGTGCCAAAGAGTATATCCTGCAGCTCGGTAGCGATCATGGAGCCGCCCCAGCCATCAGCCAGTGCCGTCCGGGAGCCATGAAGCATGATGTTCTTATAATCCTGATCCACTCCCATGGTGGTCCGGTGCATCATTTCCACAATTTCCCGGTCAATTCCCCTGGGTACAACATCGAGCTTCCGCCACAGAGCCTGTCTTGTTTCTGGGGCCATTTTGATAAAAGAGACTTCGCCTTCCTGTCTCCCAAAATTTTCCAGCGTTTTCACGGCAACTTCAGCAGCTATATCTTCTTTTTTCCTGTCGTTAACTTCAATTTCCAGGACTTTTGCTACCTTTTTAAGTTTGTTTACATCCTTAATGGAATATCCCGAATCTGGTGACCTGGCGGCAAAAAGGAGAGTTTTGGCTACTTCTCGCCCGTGGTCGGAATGAGCTGATGCTCCTCCGGCAATCATCCGTGCAAAATTCCGGGCAACAATCTCCTCTGCCGTTGCGCCGCAGACACCTTTCTGGGGACTTTTGCCCCGAGGATTGATCCGGCAAGGCCCCATGTAACAGATATGACAGCAGAGTCCCTGCTCACCAAAGCCGCATCGTGGCGTTTGCTTGTCTGAGCGGTCCCAGACAGTTTCAACACCATCTTGATTGGCTTTAATTAGCAGTTGTTTGACCGTGCTGTCTATACTTTTTTCCTTCATTTTGTGCTGCCTGATTCTTAAATGTTTGTCCAATAAAATCTGGTCAATTATAGCCCATATTTCTTAAACTTGTTTTTATCTTTTTCTATTGGCGCAGCATCCTGCTTACTTCTGACAGGGAGTGAAATACTTTATCAGATAATTCCATCGAAAGGGAGCCTGTTCCACAGCTTGGCGTAAGTAAACACTTCTCCCATATTAAGTTTTCATCTATTCCTTTGTTGGCCAGATTTTTTACTTTTTCTTTTAATTTTTTAACCAGGGAGTCTGGGATTTCCTGATTAATTTTATCCGAGGTCGGGACTATTCCCCAGGCTATAATACCTCCATCTTCCAGGAATTTTTTTATCTGGTCGGGGTAGAGCCCGATAGTCTCGCCATATTCAAAAGCATCAAAACTTATGATATCAACGCCTGCATCGATCAAGATAGGCCATTCTGTATTACCGCAGCAATGAGTCCCGACAAGGACATTTTCTTTATGAATAGCTTCGGTCACTTCGCTGAGGAAGCCAACAACATCAGCCCGCTGTACACTCACATATGTTGAGGAGCCAAAAGCCGATAGAATTGGTTCGTCAATAAAACATACCTGATTATAGCCAAAAGGCTTAAATTTATTTAGAATCCACCGTGCTTTCATTGTGATTCCCTTAACGAGAACATCCCGGAACACGTCATTATAATATATTGCCCTCTTATTCTCATCCACGACGGCAAGTCCAAAAGTGATCGGGCCTGTAACCTGGCTTTTAAAAAATTTAACAGAAGGAAGATTTTTCTCTGATAATCTCTTTTCCATCTCGTAAATGCCGCGCCCGAAATCCGGTGATATTCTGAAATATTCCAGGTTTTCTGACACGATGTTTTCGTAGAATTTTTCCAGTTCGCTTGTGGGGTCGCCACTGGTATCAAAATACATCCGCTGTTTAACCTCATCCAGGACAACGCAGGGCAATCCTTCACTGTATTGAATCTCCATCTGTTCCCGGAAATCTATGCTTGCGAGCTGCGGCCACAGAGGTATTTCTGGAGTTGTTTTTAAGATGAGCTCGCATGCTGCCGAAACATCTTGATGGGGGAAGCTGCCGATTCCTGTTGCCATACATTTTGGATTAAAAGTCATAATTCTCTCCTGATGTTGTAATATGAAATGGGTAAAATGGGGCCAGGCCCCATTTTTTATAGTCATATCCTTCTATATACATAGTTCTTAATTCTACCATTTTATTATTGACTTGAAAATGATTAATGGAGAAATGGGCGGATTTGCGGATTTATGTGAAATGGGTGTGAAATGGGGCCAGGCCCCGTTTTTTGGAATATCCTTTTACCATATGTGGGTTTGATTTATCAAACCCCAATAAATAAATGACTATATAAATTGTGGACTTGATGAATCAAGCCCCTACAAAAACAATGAACAAAACAAATTGTGTGATTGCCGCGTCACTCTGTTCCTCGCAGCGACATTTCCAAATGTCAAATGTTGAGACGCGACCCCTTTCTCATCAAGCCCCTACGAATAAATGACTATACAAATTGTGGACTTGATGAATCAAGCCCCTACAAAAACAATGAACAAAACAAATTGTGTGATTGCCGCGTCGCTCTGTTCCTCGCAGCGACATTTCCAAGTGTCAAATGTTGAGACGCGACCCCTTTCTCATTTTTCGAGAAATGAACTTCTTATCATCGATCATTGTTTTAAAGTCCGAATAGAGAGGACATGTATAGTAACGCCAATAGCTATTAGGATCAAAATGACTCTAAGTAGAAAAATGTTCACTACAAAGAAAACTGAATATCCTATTGTTAACCACAAAAAAGAAAGGGATAAGACTTTTACTTTTAATGGAATGCCCTTTTTCTCTCGATAATTCTTAATATAATTTCCCAACCACTTATTATTCATGAGCCAGTTGTAAAATCTTTCTGAACTTCTGATATAGCATGCAGCGGCAAGTAAAAGAAAAGGCGTGGTAGGTAAAAGAGGCAAAAATATCCCAAGAATTCCAAGTGCCACAAAGAAGTTCCCTGCAAGAATCAATGCCAACCTGCTCAATTTGCTTGTTATTTTTCTTACTTTGTTTTTTTCTCGAGTTCTTCTACTTTATTTTTCAGCTTTCTTATGTCTTTCACGAGCTCATGAAGTTTGGGTAATACTGTTATTGCTCTCTTCCAATCTTTGAGTTCCATGTGAGGGAATCCGGCTATAATAGAGTTATCAGGAATATCACTTGTTATTCCTGTCTTGCCTGCAACCATAACATTATCTCCGATTTTTACATGGTCTGCCACTCCAACCTGCCCCCCCATGATGACATTTTTCCCTATTTTTATGCTGCCGGAGATTCCCACCTGCCCTGCAAGAATGCTGTTAGGGCCGATTTCAACGTTGTGGGCGATTTGAACCAGATTGTCTAATTTAGTACCCTTTTTTATAATTGTTTCTCCAAGAGTCGCCCGGTCAACGGTTGTGTTTGCTCCAATTTCCACATTATCCTCGATGACAACTGTTCCGGTTTGTGGGATCTTGATGGGGGAGCGGCCTTTATCCTGAAGGTAACTAAATCCATCAGAGCCGATAACAGCACCGTTGTGAATAATAACATGATTTCCGATTTGGACCTCCTCCCGGATAGAAACGTGAGAGTGGATGATAGTGTCCCTTCCTATCTTAACCCTCGGATAGATGGCAACAAAGGGAAAAATGACTGATTTAGCTCCTAAAACTGCTTCTTCTCCAATATAGGCAAAAGCCCCTATAGAGACATCTTTTCCTACTTTAGCCGAGGCGGAGATCTGGGCTGTGGGATGGATTCCCGGTTCGGGCCGGTATAACTCGAAAAAAATCTCCACTACCTTGATAAAAGCAAGATGAGGATTTTCCGCCCTTATCACCGGGATTCTGTCGTATTTCTCTTTAAGCGGGATAATAGCTGCAGAAGCCTTGCTTTTGTCCAAAAGAGCGCGGTATTTACGGTGAGAAAGGAATACGAGGTCTCCCTCTTTAGCCTCCTCGAGGCTTGAGACTCCACGGATTTCTGTACTCCCGTCTCCTTCAAAAGAGCAATCCAAGAGCCGGGCAAGTGCCTCCACCGTCTTGTGGGGAGGTATCTTTTTAAGCTGCTTTTTCATCGATTCGCTCATTTAAGACAGCGGCAAATTCTGCTCCCCAGAGCAGGATAATAAGTGATAGAGTTATCCATAGAAGGAAAAATATAATTGAGGTTATGGTCCCCTCCAATAACCTGGAGAGAACAATCCCTATAGCGGAAACATTAGCCATGTAAAAGGCAAAAATACTTTTAAAAATTTCCCAGAGAAAGGTTCCAACCACCGCAGCAAGAAGCGCAGCACGAGTATGTACTTTAACCTCCGGGATAAATTTATAAAGCGAAAACAAAACAAGAAAAGTCAAAGTGAAAGGAATAAGATACTGGAGAAAAAAGTTATCGGCAAGAGAAACAACCTTAGGATTTATGTACTTTGCGACCACGGCGCTTTCTCTTATCGCGGTCTGCATGCCTGCCCAGATGAATTTCATAAAGAGAGAGATCAGCATGATGACTCCGATGATGAACATGATGAGATACTCCATGAGACGGTTGTAAAAAAAGGATTTTTGGTAGTTAGCTTTAAAAATGAAGTTAATGGAATAGATCAATTTGGAAAAGAGAAAACTTGCTGCAATAAAAGACCCGATGAGCCCGAACCAGCCCAGATTGGAGACATCACGCGAAAGATCTTCGATTCTGGTGAAAAAATACGGGTCGAGCTGAGCGAAAAATTCATCAGAGAAAATGTTGAGGCTCTGAAATGCTGCCTCAGAATCGGGCAGGATTCTGGTGGTGATAAAAGCAAAGAGCGCAACCAGAGGAATAGAGCAGAGGAGTGCAAAGTAGGAAATGGTAATGGCAAAGTTTCCGCATCTGTCCTCGTTGAACCTTTTGAATACGGCTCCTAAGAATTCGAAGACAGGGTGCTTCATCAGGTTTCTCCGACGGGGATGAAGGTCTTCCTTATGCGTAACTCCCCCACTTTCCCATAAGAATAATAATAGAGATGAGGAGTGCGTAGATGACCAGAGTCTCGATGAGAACCAATCCAAAGATAAGAAGGAAGCGGATAGTAGGTGCGGAACCAGGATTTCTGGAGATGCCTTCACAGGCGCTGCTTATTGCTTTAGCCTGGCAGTAAGCTCCTGCAGCAGAGGCAATGGTTATAATAGCCCCACCGACTATTAAGGACAACATGTAAAGCTTAAATCTGCTTGTATCAAGAGTCGTATCTTGAGCTAAAAGAGGTGTGCTTGCCAGCGCAAGAAAAAAGAGTAAAACTCCAAAAGGTTTGATGTATTTTTTCATTCCATACTCCTTATAAAATTAATGTTCTTCCTCATGGGCCACAGCTCCCGCTATGTAAATACAGGAGAGAAGGACAAAGACAAAAGCTTGAATGGTTGCGGTGAAGATGGCTATTGCCATAAATGGGAGGGGAAGAAGGAAGGGAATCATGGAAGCAATAACCAGAATCAGCATTTCTTCTGCGAATATATTTCCGAACAGACGAATAGAAAGCGAGACAGGGCGGGAGAAATGGCTGATGATTTCTATGGGGAGCATTAGAGGGGCGATTAGCGGAATGGGGCCGATGAAATGTTTAAGATATTTAAAAAGGCCCTGGGATCTTATCCCCTGCCAGTGATAATAGACAAAAACGGATAGAGCACAACCAACCGTTACGTTAAGTTTGCTGGTAGGGGACATAAATCCGGGAACAAGGCCTAGGAGGTTGCAAAATAATATAAAAAGGCCGATGGTTGCGATCATAGGCAAATATTTTCTTCCTTGCTCTCCTATGGTATCGACCAGAAGATTTTCGAAGGTCTGGATGATGAGCTCGAGGAGACTCTGGAGTTTGGAAGGTACTATGTTGCGTTTTCGCGAGGAAAGACCAAAGAAGAGGATTAGAGCAGCTGCTACAATCAGGCACATAACAACATGATCAGGGAAGAGGTGTTCTGGATTATTAACTTTGATGCCTACAAGAGAAAGAAGAAAAGCGACGGGCTTTCCAAATATTTTGTTGAAGAGGTCGACTATGAAAAAACTGTGTTCTAATCCTTCCATTTTTTCATTTTAGAAAGCGCAATTATTGCTTCTACCATAAAAACAGGGACAATTGTAGAAAATCCTCCCACAAAAGCTAGTATTTTCTTTGAAAAGAAGAAGATTATAATAAAAAAGATGCCAAGAATCAATACAAGACGGATGCTGTAAAAGGCCAGGGCAGATCTGAGGGCTTTCTTTTTCACAGGGAGGAGGAATTTAGAGATCGTTTGTTTAAGCCAGGTGAAGCTTAAAGCAGAAAATGCTCCTCCGGCGAATATGAAGAGAGCGGTGAGGGGGTCGAAAATAGCGAGGGAAGCGAGTGCAATTATGAGGGATAGGATAAGTATTTCTATGGGGATGCGACGCAGAATCTTCTCTTCTTCTGAAAAAGAGGAGCCTGCCCCCTTTTTTTTCTTTGAATTTTGATTACTCATCTTATTATATTGTCATTGCGCTGTAGGGGCTTGATTCATCAAGTCCACAATTTGCCTTGTCATTATTTTGTAGGGGCTTGATTTATCAAGTCCACAATTTGTATAGTCATTTATTTGTAGAGGCTTGATTCATCAAACCCACCTTGTTCGTTTAATCATCTTTATATTTATTTAATCCTTTTAAAAGGCTGTAAAACCCGGAAACTGCGCCGAGGAGAAAAAAAACAAGAAGCAGCCAGGGTTGTGTTCCTAAGAGTTTATCAAGCAGATAGCCAATGAATAACCCGACAGCAATAGAAGAAGGCAGCATAAGCCCAAGAGAACTAAGAGCAGCTATCTTCCTGTAGTTAGGTTTTGAGGTTTGCTTGTCCGGCATTGGCTCTCCTATAATATCACAATTCTCTACTATAAAAAAAAGTGATTAGCTGATTTTTGGTAGAAAATGTTGCCTGGCTTCTATTTATTAAAAGACTGTCATTGCGAACGTAGTGCGGCAATCTCACCTTAAAAGGCGGGTTTGATGAATCAAGCCTTTACAATTTAATCAAGTTCCAATAAATAAATTACTATACAAATTGTGGACTTGATGAATCAAACCCCTACAAAACAATCAAGTCCCTACAGAACAATGACAATACAATATGTCTAAAAATAATATGCGAATTGGACTAATACAGTATTATTGTCTGGTTCGGGAACGCCTGTTGGCATATCTTCATTTTTCAGAATGTAGTTTAACTGTATTTTTGTATGATGACCCTCAAAAAAGTAATTAGCACCAAAAGTCAGCCATTTATCTTGATTCTGTCTATTCGGCCCCAGCAGGATCTCATCCTTGTCAAATTTCACAAATTCATACCGCGCTGTTAATTCAACCGTCTTCGGAATTATCATAAATCCCCCCTGGAGAGTTAAGGTAGCCTGAGCGGCATCAGTGACCTCGTCAATTATATTCCACCAGGAAATGTCTCTAAGGAGATACTCAAAAGTCCCGGCAAAACCTTTAAACTTGAAGGCAGCATCTCCTCCATAACAAGTGCTGCTTTTAAGCTCTGCCACACCTATATTATGACCTCCGCTTGGAGAATCATCAGATGAGATGAAGTTTATTGCAAGGCTTAAAAGAGGAGATTCCAGATCTTCCAGGTAGGACTGTTGCATTTTCATAAATCCGAAGGGATGAAAATCCACTCTTCCTGCATAGAGAAATTTATTATTGTCTCCAGACGCTCCTGTATCAATGTGATAAAGCTTGACTTTGCTTAACCTGTTATTCCACAAATTGGATACAGAGCTGCTGTTAACCGCCCCGTTATAAAAGCCTGCCGAATATTCCAGTTTTTTATCTAGTGCAAAACCATGTATTCCGATGCCCATCTGGCGGAAAGGCGCGAATTCAGATGTGCGGCTCCGTTCGATCATCTGCAAATATTTCGATGAATTTAAGGCTTCTCTGGAGAAAGGAACATGCTTCTGCCCGATGAAGATGCTAATTCCCTTTGGACTGAAACCTAAATAGGCATCTTTTAAAGTAAAACTCTGCTTACCCGCTTCGAATTGGACCTTTATGAATGCCCAATCAGTCAATTGAGACTGGAAAGTCAGACGTGCTCTCCTTACCAAAAGCCGGTTTGTAGAAGGGCTGGAGTCCACATACTGATATTGAGTCTGCAATCTTCCCCCAATTGTAAGCTTGGATGTTTTTGTAGAAACTTCTTCGCCGCCAAGAGAAAAGGTGTACGCAGAGAAAGTAAATACAACCAGAAGCAACAATATAGATTTTGTTTTCATTTCTTTCTCCTTAAGGATTTAGCGGTACTTGCTCTTCACGCATATTGTTGAATTTAAAATGGAGAAAATAAGCAATAGTAACAGAAATGGCAGTTAAAAATGATAAAACTACCCAGAATTTAAATACGTATTTCCAATTTCCTTTTCCCATATCAACTAAGACAGGGACGATTATCCCTATTAATACAGTCCCTACGTAACCCATTCCATCTATGAAGCCTGCTGATGCAGCTACGACATTTTCATCTTTGAATCTTGATGGGCATGTTGTCACTAAGAAAACGTGTGGTCCGTATAAGAAGAAACTGCCGATCAACAGAATTGCAGTTGCTGCTAAGCCAGTTGTTAATGGAAAAACTATAAAACTAATTCCCAAAAGGCTTAAAAAGACAATACTGGTAATATCCTTGTCTATTTTTATCTTGTTGTATACTAAAGTACCAAGAATGCCAAATATGGGGATCAGAAATACTTTTAAACCAACCTTTCCCATGTCTCCTATCCCAAAATTTCCTTCTATAAAGAAATATAATGGTATCCAGGTGATAACTCCGTATCTAACCATATTTAATAAACATAATGATACGCCGCTCATGACTATAGGGAATGATAACGTTGCTCTAACTTGAGCTTTTATCTCTTGTTTTGGTTTAAACTCCATTTTTGGCTTAGTGAGTAGTAGCGTTATTCCTCTTGTAAACAAGAAAACACTTGCAATCCAAAATCCGGCTTGCCAGCCCCATTGTCCAACAGCAAATGCAGAAATAAGCCATGCAATAGAATTACCTGCTTGATAGGATGTGCCCAGGATTGTAGATGTTCTCTCCCTGCTTTTTGCATCTTTTTGCATCTCAGCATTAGCTCTCACAATAGACGACCATCCCATTGCCTGAAATCCACCATCAAGAACTTCTCCGACAAATAATAAAACAAAAAATCCTGCAGTAAACCCGAGTAAGAGGTTCATAAAAGCTGAGCATATGAGACCTAGCGATATATAAACAAATGGATTAAATCGTTCTGAAATCTGGCCATGCAAAAACTGACCAATCGCGTAGGCAAAGAAAAATCCGCTTGATACCAGACCGACGCTATGCATGTTCAAATCCTTATATGTGATTAATAGCGCCGGGACAACTATGCTCAAATTTACTTTCCCAAAGTAGTAAGTTGCATAAGAAGTCCAAATGTTCCAGAATGTTTTATTCATTCTATCCTCCTTATTACTCTTTAAATTCTTTTAAGGCTTTTTTATAGTCCTCAGCTGTATCGATTTCTTTCCAGCCTCGTTCAATAATTACACAATGGATTGGTACTCCTAAATCAACCATTTCCTGAATCATGTCGGTTATGTAAGCTTTTTCAAAGATAGGTGCTCTCTGAAAAGGTTTCCCCCAAAAAAGTTTTTTAGATCGGTTATAATGTTTCTTGAGAATATCAGATCCTCTCGAAGTAAGTTTCATCATGCCGATGAATTCACCATGAACATCATGCTTTTTTGTTAGAATTTTTCCTATTTCTACGACATTATTTTCAGCATCAAAAATAACATTTTCAGCTTCTTCTATGGGATGATCCTTGCGTTCCTCGTAGTATCCTCTCCAGTCTATATCTACAACAATTGAAATATCTTTTTTTGATTCAATCAGTCTTTCGACAACTTGTTTTTCAAAAAGGATATCTGAATAGGAAATAATGACTTCTCCTTCTATTTCTTCTTCTGCATAAAATAACGAATTTAATATATTGTTATTTTGATAATTCTCGTTTATATAATATTTAATTCCAGGGTAATTTATTTTTTCTGCTTTAAATCCTTTTATTAATACGGCATTTTTTATTTTATATGCTCTAAAAGCTTCGAGCTGACGCTGAAGGAGTGTTTTGCCCCCTAACTTAAGCATGCATTTAGGTAAATCGGCAGTTAAAGGCCTTAAGCGGTTTCCTGCTCCCGCGGCGATAATTATTGCTTTCATGTTAGACTCCTCAATATTTTTTTTAATTTTTTTTGTTTCTATTGTGTTTATGCCATATTTTTCCATAACTCTCAGCAATGATGGAATTTCTTTATTTTTCTTAATTATATCTGGAATATCAGGGGGAATATTGTTTTTGGATTTGCCTGCAAGGTCATATAAGTTTTCTAAATTTGCTTCTAAGATAACAGCGATTTTTTTTATTATTCCCTTACTGGGAGCAGCTCTTTTATTGTTTTCAATGTCGTTGAGATAAGAAGGTGAGATTCCAATAGCCCTTGCAAGCTCCCGCTGCCCGATATTTCTAGCGGTCCTTAAGGTTTTAATATGACTGCCGAATGTATCTGTGTTAGTCATCTCCAAAAATGTTTACCTGTTCGCAAACAAGCTAACACATAGGGTTTAGCTTGTCAAGAAATATTCGGGGGCAGGGCTATAAAAAAGGTTGATTAATAAGGAGGAGAATTAAATAAGAAATTTTCGGTTATATTCTCCGGATAGAATTTTATCATTGCGGATAACTCCTCAAAATTAGGGGAACTTTTCTATGTCTAATTGAGCTAAAAGTGTTTTATGGAAATGGGCAAGCCCGTTTCCCTCAATTATCAAGCATTTTTTAATGAAAGCTTTATAGCGGAAAATCAATTCATAGCTTTCGGATTGCTTCCCAGTTGGCAATTATTTTAATCTGAGCATGGCGCTCTCGTAATAACACAACTTTCATCCTAAAATAAAAAAAGCGGTTCTAGGAACCGCTATTTTTATGATTAACTCTAAGGAATTAGAAGCTATATATATTTATAATTGATCGCAACGAATAGCTACGAATTCAATATCCTTTTAACTTAGTTCTTTTTTTCCCAGCAAGATTTTCTGTGCCGTCCTCAGGAGAATCCGCACATCAAAGAGCAAATTCATATGGTGGACGTAATAAAGGTCATACTCCATTTTTTCCTGTGAGTCTTTCAAAGAGGAAGCATAAGGATAATTCACCTGAGCCCATCCTGTTATGCCAGGTTTCATAAAATGGCGCAGCGAATAATATGGAATCTTCTTTTTTAATTCTTCAACAAACTCTGGCCGCTCAGGTCGGGGTCCCACCAAACTCATTTCTCCTTTGATGACATTCCAGAATTGAGGCAGTTCATCCAGGTGCAGTTTGCGCAAGATTTTACCGACCAAAGTAATTCTTTTATCATTTTCATCTGCCCAAACCGCCTCATCTTCTTCAGCTCTATCAATCATAGACCTGAATTTATGTAGGGAAAAAAGAGATTCGTTTTTTCCAACTCGTTTTTGTGTGTAGAATACAGGTCCTCGAGAGTTAGTTTTAATAAATAAGGCAATAAGTAGAAAGAGCGGCCAGCTACTAAGAAAAATGAAAGAAGAAACAATGATATCTATTAGTCGTTTGACTTTTATAACTAAAGTATTTGCAGAATGTTCAAATCCTTTCTCTTTTAAGAACCACTCCT
>Ga0209979_1001801_pt1 | contig 22177 bp, 20 predicted proteins | sample AnhtaG_FD_183114 | JGI IMG/M metagenome (GOLD analysis project Ga0209979, IMG submission 183114) | Deep subsurface microbial communities from Anholt, Denmark to uncover new lineages of life (NeLLi) - Anholt_01485 metaG (SPAdes) (version 2) | ecosystem: Environmental > Aquatic > Marine > Oceanic...
AATTGTCGCCGGAACAGGCCACCCGTTTGGTAGTCAAGCATTTGGTCAATCGCTCTCGTTCAACTAGCAGTCGCTTGAGGGCCCAGCGCCGAAATCGCGACCCAACTTGAAATCTAACAATGTCAAGATAAGCCACGCTTTACATTACTGAGTTTGCGATGAACACCCTTGCCAAGAGCAGCTTACGGCTAACTACAGGTTTCCAACCTGTAGGCTCACACCAACCAACTCGCCTCGCCTCGACCGCCATCCCCTCCCACCACCCCACCTGGCGCGCACCTTCGGCCATGCCGTCGTGATTGGCTAGCGTGGGGCTCTGGTCAAACCGGTGCCGGTTGATTGGCGAACACTACACCTTGGAAAGGTGTAGTCTCCGCCGGATACCCTGGCCAATTCTCAGCCGAAAGCGCGATCGGCTTCCCAATATGAATGCTGAAAATGGGCCATAGGATGCACTTTACTGAGTATACCATCCCCATCCAGGCAATGCAATTTCAGCACTTGACACCAGCCCAGAATGCTTTACAATCATGAGCTGTGGTCTGATGGTCGGGTATCACCGGCCGAAACCCGAAAAGGGGATGCTCATGGGTGATCTGGCAATACAAGTGGCCAGGGCCGGAGATGCTTTTGCGCGATGCTTTGGAAGAGAGCCTCAAATCATCGTCCGCGCTCCGGGTCGGGTGAACCTCATCGGGGAGCACACTGATTACAACGACGGGTTCGTGCTGCCGGTGGCCATTGACCGCCAGGTGCTCGTGGCCGCCGCATCTCGGTCGGATCGGACTGTGCGCCTCTACGCCCTTGATTTCGAGGCCCAGGCCTCCTTCTCGCTGGACGACATCCGGTACGATGAGGAGCAGCGCTGGAGCAACTACCAGCGGGGCGTGGCCTGGGCCCTGCAGGAGGAGGGGCTGGAATTAGTGGGGTTGGAGGCGGCCATTACCAGTGATATACCCATCGCTTCCGGGCTCAGTTCCTCGGCGGCGATAGAAGTGGCCATAGCCACCGCATGGCAGCTCCTCAGCGGCTTTGAGCTGGACCCGGTGCGGCTGGCGCTCCTGTGCCAGAAGGCGGAGAACCAGTTCGTGGGTGCCAACTGCGGCATCATGGACCAGTTCATCTCCCTCCTGGGCCGGCGCGACCACGCCCTGCTCATTGACTGCCGCAGCCTGGGCTACCGGTTGGTGCCCCTGCCCCGTGGCGTGGCCATCGTGGTGGCCGACACCATGAAACGGCGGGGGCTGGTGGATTCGGAGTACAACACCCGCAGGCGGGAGTGCGAGGAGGGGGCCCGGCTGTTGGGACAGTACATCTCCGGCGTCCGTGCGCTGCGCGACGTCACGCCCGAGCAGTTCGCCCAGCACGCGGAAAAGCTGCCGTCGGTGATCCGCCGCAGGTGCCGCCACGTCATCAGCGAGAACGCACGGGTGGATGGGGCGGCGGCCGCGCTAGAAGCGGGCGATCTGGCCTCCTTCGGCGAGTTGATGGTGACCTCGCACCGGAGTCTCCGCGACGACTACCAGGTGAGCTGCCAGGAGCTGGATGTGATGGTGGAGGCGGCCCTGAAGATCGAGGGTGTCTACGGGTCACGCATGACGGGAGCCGGTTTCGGGGGCTGCACAGTGAGCCTGGTGGCGGAGGAGTCGGTGCCCGCCTTTCGCGAGCAAGTGGCAGCGGAATACGAGGCTACTCTTGGCGTCCACCCGCAGATCTACGCCTGTCGTGCTTCGGATGGGGCAGGGGAGGTGCGGAGCAGGTAGAATATGCCTGACGAAGAGTGTCCCCTCAGCGAGCGGGAACGAGAGATATTGGAGTTGGTCGCCACCGGCGCGACCAACCAACAGATTGCCCGCGAGTTGTATATCAGTGTCAACACCGTCAAGGTCCACCTGCGCAACGTCTTCACCAAGCTGGAGGTGGCCTCCCGCACGGAGGCCACGATGGTCGCCCTGCGGGAGGGGTGGGTGGCTGTAGAGGGGGTGGTGCCCGAGGGCGAGGCTGTGGAGGCTCCGCGGGAGATTGTCCGCTTTGAGCCGCTCCCCGTCGAGCCCCTCTCCTGGCCTCGACGCATCTTCCTGGCTCTGGCCGCAGCCCTCCTCCTGGCGCTTCTGGTGTGGGTGCGGATGCCAATTCCTCAGCCAATACGCGGGCCAAGCAGCGAGTTCACCGACCACTCGACGGAGGTCTACCCTGCCCTGCTCGTCGAGGCCTCCCGCTGGCAGGAACGAATGCCCCTGAGCCTGCCCCGGGCCCGGCTGGCGCTGGCCTTCTACGAGGGGCAGCTCTACGCCATCGGAGGGGATACGGCCGATGGGATCACGGGCCAGGTGGCTCGCCACGACCTGCAAAGTGATACCTGGGTTCCTTTGGCCGATAAGCCTACGCCGGCAGGCAATATTGGGGCCGCCATGCTGGAAGGCCGGATATATGTGCCTGGCGGATACACCGCCGATGGTGAGGTCACCGATGTGCTGGAAATCTACAACCCCCGGACTGATCAGTGGTCCTTCGCTGCTCCACTGCCGTCGCCGCGCTGTGCCTACGGATTGACCACTTTTGAGGGGCAGTTATACCTCTTCGGCGGCTGGGACGGGCGTTCCTATGTGGGCACTGTGTACCGGTACGATCCCCAGGCAGATGTCTGGAGCGAGGAGGTGTCCTTAGAGACACCTCGGGGGTTCCTGGGAGCAGCGGCTTTGGCAGAACGCATCTATGTGGTGGGGGGCTACGATGGGGTGCAGGAATACCGACTCTGCGAGGTGTACGATCCTCAGGAGGGGTGGAGCTCCTACGCACCCACGGCGGTGGGACGGGGAGGGTTGGGGGTAGTCGCAGTGGGGGGACGTATCTACGTCATCGGCGGCGGAATCAGCGGCGAGTGGAAGATCTTCTCCAATGAGTGGTACGATCCGCGCGAGGATGTCTGGACCAGCTTTGAGACGCCCTTCATCGGCCAGTGGAGCAACCCCGGTGTGGCGACAGATGGCACCTTCGTCTTCGCCGTGGGGGGCTGGAGTGGCAAATACCTGGCTAACAACGAGGAATATCGAGCCCTGTGGCTGCTGTTCCTGCCGGCAGCTCCCTAATCTGCACAGAGCCGAGCACCTAACTCAGCGCCGCTTCTTCAGAGAGGAGCGGCGCTTTGCGTTGGTGGGGCTTCACAGGGCTGGCCCGGCCAGCATCTTGATCTTTCTTAGGGTATCGCGCCAGGTGATCTCCGATAGCCCCAGCTTTTGGCGCAGCTTGTCGGGGTCCATTCCAGCCCGATAATCCTGTACTGCCGCTGTCCAGCGCAGCATCTCGAAGGAGACCCCCTGGGGCAGATCGGCCTGCTCCGCCACATCCTGCAGCACGTACTCCAGATTGCGGGCCGTGCACTCGAAAAGCCGCTCTTGGGGTTGGTACCGATTGCAGTACTGGGCCAGTGTCTGGGCGAAATCATCGGGCAGGCGGAGCTTTCGCTCCTTGTGGCGCTGGCGGGGGCTGGCATAGCGGATGTAAAGGGCCGGGCCCTGGGGGTCTGAGAGGTCTATGTGGGTCAGGTGGATGCGCATGGCCTCCCCCTTTTTGATGCCCGTTTTGAGGAGCAGAGATACCAGCATGTGGGGGCGGGGGTCCGGATCCTCGGAGTCCTCCATCAGACGAGGGGTGGTATTCAGAAGCCGCTGCACCTGATCGGCATAGAGGATGTGGGGCAGGGGGCTGCTCGCCTGCTCCTGAGGGATGGGCGCTGCGGGGTCACGGGGGATGATCTCCTGCTCGGCCAGCCAACTGAAAAGGGCTTTGAGAGTGGTCACCCGGCGGGCGTAGGACTTGGGGCTGCAGGGTTTGCCCCGGTAGTAGCGCAGGTAGGTGAGGAAATCGTCCAGGTCTTTGGTACTGATGGTGCCTATAGCCCGCCCGGAGCCCAGGTATCGGGTCAGGATGCGCAGGTCGCTTAGAAAGGCGCGGATGGTATTCTCCGTATACCCCTGTCGCACCATGTGGTCGTGGAATCCCCCGACGATGGCCGCGAGAGAGGAATCGCGAGTCAGGGTCATCTCCGGTCGTGCCACTGGCGGGCCAAAGGCTCCCTGGTCGCCTTTTCGTTCGAACAGAGGCAACTGTTGACCTTCCATCATCTCCCCTCCTTCGTATAGCCCCTAGCCTTGACATAAGTATAGCGTTCTTTGTCTCTTTGTCAAATCAAGGGTAACGAGTTGACGAGGCACCGAGTCAACAAGGGTTCAGCTCACTCGTTGCCTCGTCCACTCGTTACTTGTTGCCTCATCCACCGTGAGGGCCGGAGGCGTCCCCGCCGACCCCTGGGCGACACTCCATTTGACCCCCGCCTGCTGCGATGGTATACTCTCCTGCAGTGGAGGTCTGAAACCTATCTGGGCTGAGAATTGGTGAGGACACCCGCCGCAAACTACACCTTTCCAAGGTGTAGTGCTCGCCAACCAGCCACCGGCGGTTTGACCAGGGCCTGGCGCTAATCGACCATGGGGGATCGCTTGAGGTGAGGGGACCGAGGCTGCGGCGAGGCGGGTTGGTTGACGAGAGTCTACAGGTTGGAAACCTGTAATTGTCCGGCAGCTCCCTTCCGCACGCACTCCCGTAAGAAAGGTCAGTGACATTTGACGGGTATGGCTGCACACAAGAGAGTAGGTCTAGTACAGGTCTACACCGGCGACGGGAAAGGGAAGACCACCGCCGCGCTTGGTCTAGCGTTGCGCGCGGCGGGCCACGGGCTGCGCACCTACATCGGGCAGTTTCTCAAGGGCCGGCCGACGGGGGAGCTGAAAGCGGCCAGGCTGCTGGAGTCATACCTGACCATCGAGCAATTTGGGGAAGCCAGCTTCGTCCCCACCAGAGGGGATGCACGGCAAGCCGCTCTCGTGCGCCAAGGAGTGCAACGCATACGCCAGGTCCTGGCCAGCGGCGAATATGACATCATCGTCTTGGAGGAGATCAACGTGGCCCTTGATCTGGAGCTGATCTCCCTCCAAGAAGTACTGACCCTGCTGGAGGAACGGCCCTCCGAGGTGGAGGTAGTGTTGACCGGCCGCGGGGCTCCACAGGAGCTCATTTCACGGGCCGATCTGGTCACCGAGATGGTGGCTGTCAAACATCCCTACCAGCAAGGGGTGAAAGCGCGATTGGGAATCGAATTCTGAGGAGGTCTTTCCCCTCCGCCCGATTAGGAAGCGAATTGCGCCAATAGACAATGTGAGGGAATTGCAGAATGAGTGTATCCATTCAAGAGCTGAAAGAATTGCATCAAGAACTGAAGCTCGTGCAGGACAAGATAGCCTGGATACAGAGCATCTTGGAGGAGCAAGGGCTCCTGCTTATCCAACCCCCCAGCCGTCCAGCCGAACCAAGGGCGGAATTATGGCCATCTGAAGGGGAGGGGTGGACACGGGAACACTTGGCTCGATTGGATGCCCACCTAGCCACTCAAGGGCTTCTCAGCCATCCTACGGCAGAGGAGATCGCCCGCGTCAAAGCCTACGAGGCTGAAGTACCGCCTGCAGAACGACGGCGCATCCGGAAAGAACTGCGTCAGCTCAAGCTAGACCCACCACTCTCGGAGGTCATTCGGTGGATGCGTGAGGGGTGGTCTGGCAGTGACTGGCCCACGGAAATCGAGCGATGATCTATTTCTTTGACACCAGTGCCCTGGTGAAGTACTACGTGACAGAACCCGGCAGTACCTGGGTACGCACTCTGGTAGATAGTCAATCTCCACTCTTCCTGGTGGAAATCGCATTGGCAGAGATGGCGGCGGCCCTCGGGATTCTGCATCGAGTGGGGCGACTCACCCGACGGCAATGTGACGAGTACTGGTGGATATTTGAAGAGGACTGCGTACGCCGCTATCGGTGGTTGCCAGTGAGCAGGCTATGCATTGAGACTGGAGCAACTCTTTGCCGTCGCTACCCACTCAAGAGCTATGACGCTGTGCAGGTGGCGACAGCGCTCCACCTGCGGCAAGTCCTGTCAGAACAGGAACTGCCTTTGACCTTCGTTAGCGGTGATGACCAGGCGCTCGATGCGGCCGAAGCAGAGGGATTGGCCGTTGAGAACCCTTTCGACCACGCAGTGGAGGGTGAGTAAACCGAGGGGATAAAGGCCCGACCGGGCATCGAATTCTGAGTCAGGTGACCCATGCTCCCCGAAATTCGGGTGACCATCGAGAAAGTTGGTGAGAAGCAGTATCTCAGCCACGTCGAGAGCGCACGTCGAGACGAGATTCTGCCTCCCCGCACCTTCGAATACAACCCCGGCCTGCTGGTGAACATTGAGGCCCAGCGATGGTTAGAGGCTGATGCCCAACGGGAGAGTGGCGAGGAGTCGGGGTGGCTGGCTGAGTATGGCCAGAAGCTCTACGGTTACCTCTTCGGCGATGGGCGGGAGTTGGCCAGCTACCTGAAGGGCTGGCGGGAAGCCGACGAAGGATGGCGTCTAACCTTGGCGCTGCATCCCAACGCGGTGGCCCTCTGGGGCCTGCCGTGGGAGTACCTGCACGATGGCAGGAAGCCACTGGCCCTGAGCAACGTTTGGATCCAGCGAGTGCCGAGGGGAATGAGGCCGATTGAAGCTCAAGAGACTCCGCTTCCCTTGCGCATCCTGGTGGTGGTATCCAGTCCCTTGGATCAGGCCGACCTGGATACCGAGAAGGAGATTGCCGTGATCCAGGACGCGCTGGACCCGGCAGTGGTGGAAGGGCAGGTGGAACTGGACTTCCTGGAATCCGAGGTGACGCTGGAGGCGCTGGCAGCGAAGGTGCGCGATTGGCCCTGCCACGTGATTCACTACACCGGTCACGGCGGGCGAGATGTCCAGACGGGCGAGACCTTCCTCGCGATGGAGGACGAGGAGGGAAAGACCGCCCTTGCCACCGGCGCTAAGTTATTGCGTGCTTTGAGAGGAGCCAAGAACCTGCGGCTGGTAATGCTATCCGGCTGCCTGACGGCGCAGATGGCCCATCGTGACGCCCTGCGTGGCGTGGCCACGTCGCTGCTGGAGGGGAGGATCCCAGCAGTGCTGGCCATGCAGTACTCCGTGCTCGACGATTCCGCCATCAAGTTCGCCAAGACCTTCTACACCGCCCTGGGGCGAGGGGAGTGTCCGGAGGCGGCATTGTACGAGGCACGCCGCGACCTGAGTTTTGCCCGGGGTGACGAACGCGCCGACTGGGGATTGCCGGCCCTCTACCTGCGCACGCCAGGCATGCGTCTGGTTGACCCCAAGAAGAAGCCGGAGGTGATCACCAGGGTACAGCGTTTGGACATCGGCGGGCTGCCTCTGCCGCGCTGGTTCGTGGGGCGTAAGAGGGAGCTGCGCCAGATCCGCGCCGCGCTGGGGGACCGGCGTATCACGGCGGTTTACATCCGGGGCATCGGCGGCATTGGCAAGAGCGCGCTGGCAGCGAAGGTGCTGGAGCGGCCAGGTGCCAAGGTGGACGATGCGCTGGTGGTGAAGTGCAACGAGATATCGCTCCCAGCCGACGTCCTGGGCAAGGTAGCCAGCTTCTGGCAGGGACAGGGTGTGCATGGCCACGCCGAGGCAGGGGGGCTCCTGCTGGACAGCGCGAAGCCCATGGCAGGCCGCGCGCGCCAAGCCGGGCAGACGGTCGCCACACGGCATTACCTGCTGGTGTTTGATAACTTCGAATCCCTGCTGACCGAAAGCGGCCAGGTAGAGGACGCCGACCTGCGGAGCTTCTTCCGGGCGCTATTGGGGGTGCAGTGGCGCTCCACGCTGCTGTTCACTGCCCGTTTCCCCTGCGGTCTCTTCACCGACCGGCCGGCAGGTACCTGGGTGGACGTGGACTTGCCTGGGCTGACACGGCGGCAGGCGCTGATGTTGATGAACAACCTGCCCCGCTTGCGCAAAGAGCCTCTGCAGGACAAGCTGCGGGCCTACGACAAGGTGGGCGGCCATCCCAAGACCATCGAGTTGCTGGAGGGCTACCTGGCCGACCATTCCTTGAAGGAAGTGCTTGAGAACGAGGAGATCCAAGACCAACTGACGGCCGAGTGGGAGCGCTACTTCATGGGGGCCTTGCTGGAGCGGCTGAGTCCGGACGAGGAGGAGAAGCTGGCCGCCCTGTCCGTCTTTCGTGGCGCTTTCGGCATGGATATCGTGGCCCACGTGGGCGGCGACAACGCTTTGGCAGAGAAGTTGCGCGACTTGGAGCTGATACAGGGGGAGGAGGACGCGCCCGACGGCAGTGCCCGCTACAGCATCCACCCCGTGGTGCGGGAGTACCTGCTGGGGCGATTGACCGAGACCCAGCGCGAAGACCACCACCTCCGCGCTGCCGAATACTACCGGGAGCAGATCCTGCATCCGGTGCGCGCCAAACTGCCAGCCAACCTCTCCGATGAACAGCGACGGGAGATCGCCATTGATGGGCTGAGGCAACTGGCCCGCCAGACCAAGAACATGGACCTGGCCCGCTGCGCAGTGGATACGGGCCTGGCCTGGCATGAGCACCTCTTCGCCGCCCGGCGCTACGAGGAGGCGGACGACGTCGTCAACGCTGTGTGTGAGGTGCTCAACCGCTGGGGCCAGCGAGACCTGGTCAAGACCCTGCTGCGCACGAGCATTGACACGCTGGAGGGCCCCAACAAAGCTGTGTCCCAGGGCAACCTGGCCACGCTGCTCATGGACGAGGGCAGGCTGGACGAGGCGCTGGAAATCTGCAAGGCGACACTACCTGTCCATCAAAAGCTGGGGGGAAAGCAGCAAATGGCAGCAGTGCTGGGCCAGATCAGCATCGTCCACCAGCGTAAGGGCGACTACGACCGCGCCAGCGAGGCCCAACAGGCCAGCCTAGCTATCAAGCGCGAGATTGGAAACGAGGAGGGCCAGGCCATAAGCCTGCATCAACTCTCGATGCTCTATGAGATTAAAGAGGACTACGACCGGGCGCTGGAGACCAGCCAGGAGGCCGAGGTGCTGGCCCGCAAGCTGGGCAATGACCGTTTCCTCTCCGCTATGCTCCACCAGCAGGGGCTCATCTTCAATGATATCGGTCGGCCGGAGGAGGCCTTCACCCGCTTCCAGGAGAGCCTGGAGATCAAGCGACGCATCGGGGCCGAGGCGAGCGCGGCGGACAGCCTGGGCGAGATCGGCAAGTTGCTGATGGATGCCGGGCACATGCGGGAGGCCATCGCTGCCTTCACGGAATGCTTGGGCATCTACCGACAACTGGGCGATCCTGCGAAGATTGGGCTCACCTTGGAGTTCCTGGGCACTGTGCATGAGCTCCAGGGGGAGTACGAGGCGGCACTGGAGAAGTACCAGCAGGCGCTGGCGCTGGCACGGAAGTACGATCCGCCTGGCGTGCCAATTGTGGAGGGGCTCATCGGCCGCGTGCGGGGGGAGCTGGAAGAGTGAGAGGGGGGATCATGGAGACACAACTTCGCGGTACCGGACAAGTCGTCACCATCAGCCCTGAGCGGCCAGTGGTGATCATCGGCGAGCGCATTAATCCCACAGGGCGCAAGAGATTAACCGCTCAGCTTCGGGAGGGCGATCTCAGCATGGTGCGACAGGAAGCCCAGGCCCAGGTGGCTCAGGGCGCTGAGGTGATTGACGTCAACGTGGGTGCGGTGGGCGTGGATCAGGTGGAGACCCTCCCCCGTGCGGTGGTGGCCGCGGCGGAGGCAGTGGATGTGCCCCTGGCCATTGACACCGATAACCCGCGGGCTCTGGAAGCAGCTCTGGCCCTCTGCCCCGGCCGGCCGCTGGTGAACTCGGTCACCGGGGAGGAGAGGTCGCTGGCGGTGGCGCTCCCCCTGGTGAAGGAATACGGCACCGCCGTGATCGCACTGACCATGGATGAGCAGGGCATCCCCGACACGCCGGAGAAGCGGCTGGCAGTGGCCCACAAGATCGTGGAGCGGGCGGAGGCGATGGGCATCCCCCGCCAGGATGTGATCGTGGATTGCCTGGCCCTGTGCGTCGGCGCCGACCATCGGGCAGCGGCGGTCACGCTGGAGGCCATGAGACTGGTGCGACAGGAACTGGGGGTGAACCTGGTGATGGGAGCCTCCAACGTCTCCTTCGGCCTTCCCGACCGGGAGGCGATCAACGGCATCTTCCTGGCCATGGCCATCGCCCAGGGCCTCACCTGCGCCATTACCGATCCGGCCCACACGCGCCGGGCGATCCTCATCAGTGATCTCCTCCTGGGGCGCGACGAGTTCGCCATACGCTACATAAGGTTCTTCCGCCAGCAGCAGGGGTAGAAAATGGCGAATGGGCGAATGAGCGAATGGACGAAAGGGATGGGCCATGGGACGAAATATTGAGGAGCGATTGGCCAGTGGAGAAATACTCATCTTCGACGGGGCTATTGGCACCATGTTGCAGCGGGCGGGGCTGGGTGCCGGGGAGGCGGCAGAGCTGTGGAATGCGGAACGGCCCGAGGTGGTGAAGGAGGTGCACCGGGGTTACAAAGCTGCGGGGGCAGACCTCTTCACCACCAACTCCTTTCAGGGGTCACCCCTCAGCCTGGCGGCGAAGGGTCTGGGGGATCGGGTGTTCGAGCTCAACTTGGCTGCCGCGCGACTGGCCCGCGAGGTAGCCGGCGAGGAGGTGATCGTAGCTGGAGACATAGGGCCCAGCGGCCAGTTTCTGGAGCCTTGGGGCACCTTGAGCTACGAGGAGGCAGTAGAGGCCTTCGCCGAGCAGGCCGCAGCACTGGCCGAGGGGGGCGTGGATATACTGCTGGTGCAGACCATGAGCGACCTGGGTGAGGCGAAGGCAGCCGTGGAGGGAGCGCTGCGCACCAGCAAGCCGGTGGTGGCCACCATGACCTTCGATCTTAAAGGCCGAACCATGATGGGGGTCTCGGCAGAGCAGGCGGCCCGCGAGCTCAGGGCCATGGGCGCGTTGGCCCTGGGTGCCAACTGCGGGGATGGTCCGGAGGTGATCCGCGCTGCGCTGGAGCAGATGCACGCGGCCCTGCCTGATTTCCCCCTGATCGGCCGGCCCAACGCTGGCCTGCCAGAGTTGGTGGATGGTGTGCCTACCTGGAATCTTGGACCGGATGATCTGGCGGCCTACGTGCCCCTCTATCTGGAACTCGGGGCCCGCATCGTCGGCTCCTGCTGCGGCAGTACCCCGGACCACACCGGGGCCATCGCTGCGGCGGTGCGAGGAGCAACGCGAGGCGCGGACTAGTGGACCAGTAGGGCAGGTTGGCTGCGATGGGGATAGAACCTCACAGAGGCCTATGGAGTCTTTTGTCGGCACCAACCCTGCGTCCAGTCAACAGAGCAGCCTACCTGTGGATCTTGGTAACCGAGCTGGCCCTCGCTTGAGGGGACATTCAGACCAGGAGTGAATCACAAACAGGAGACCTCATGGAACTGCGGCAATATTGGCGCATCGTATGCCGTCGCCTGTGGCTGATAGTGGGGCTGCTACTGGTAGTCCTCGTGGCCAGCCTCATCTCACGCTCGCCGAAGCCGGTGCGTTTCCAGGCCACATTGCGCTTCACGGTGGGCCTGCGGCCCGAGCCGACGACGGGGGAGTACTACGCCTACGACCACTACTACACCTGGCTGGCCTCCGAGTACCTGGTGGATGACCTAGCCGAGGTGGTGGGAGGTGCAGCTTTCGCCACAGAGGTGGAAGCAGCGCTTCGAGCCCAAGGCGCTTCCCCCTCCCGTCTCCTGACGGGAGCGTTCTCCGCCTCCACAAAACACAGGACGCTCACTCTGCAGATCGTTTGGGACAACGCACAGGAGCTGAGCGGGATCGCCGGGGCTGCACAGCAGGTGTTGGCTGAGCGAAGCAGTAGCTTCTTCGGCCAACTGGGAGAGGGAAAGGTGGACATCCGAGCAATTGATCCCCCCCTCATCGCTCCCCTCGGCCCTGGGCTCCGTGAGCAGTTGGATCTTCCCCTGCGCCTCCTTCTGGCATTGGTGGCGGGAGTGGCGTTGGCCTTTCTCTTGCATTATCTGGATGACGCGGTGCACGACCGCACAGAGGTGGAGGATTTGGGCATTGTGGTGCTGGTTGAACTACCCCCCCATCCCCGTCGCCGGCGCTTCTTCTGGCAGCGTCCTCTGCCCTAGCCCAGACAAGCTTTTTGCCCAAGCGGGGGAGATGTGGTAGAATAAGAAACAAACGATTTTATCAATCAGGAGGTCAGCGTGGAGCTACAGGATTATCTTCAGATTCTCCGGAGGCGGGGATGGATCATCCTTTTGGTGGCCCTGATTGGCGGGGCCAGCGCCCTGTTCTTCAGCCTGCAACAGACGCCGGTCTACAGTGCTTCCATTGAGTTGAGCGTGCAGCCCGCACGGGCCGACTGGGGGTTGAGCAACACGGTCAAGGACCTGCTGCGCAACTATGCGGAGAACATCCACACTTATACAGTGGCCACGGAGGTGATAGATCGGGCGCAATTGGACGTGACCGCCGACCGGCTGCTATCCAAGTTGTTCATCAGCCCCGATGCCTCCACCTTCAGCTTGAATATCGAAGCCCGGGACTATGACCCGCTGGTGGCCCAGCAGATTGCTCAGACAGTGGGCGAGGTCTTCGTCGAGGATCGGCAGGCCTGGAACCAGAAGCAGGACAAGCGGGACCGGATTGATATGCGCATCCGCGACAGCGTCTATAGCCGGGGATACAGCCTCTATTCGCCAAAGAAAAAGATCAATGCCCTGGCAGGAGCGGTCTTCGGCGGCTTGTTGGGCGGCCTGGTGGTCTTCGCCATCGAATGGATGACCCGGGACCTGATCCGAACTCCGCAAGATGTGGAGCGGGAATTGCAGATGATCGTCTTGGGAGCTATCCCTGTTCATCACAGGGAGGGCGGTCACTAGCCCGGCTGGGCGGCAATCTTATCATCCCCGGAGGAGACAAGGGCATGAGTTCCAATCCCTCAATCAACCTCATCACCCTCACCGATCCCCGCTCGCCCGTCAGCGAGGCCTACCGCACCCTGTGCACCAATTTGACCTTCGCCGACCTGGACAGGCCGTTGCGGACGCTGCTCATCACCTCCGCCGGGGCCGAGGAGGGGAAATCAACCAATGTGGCCAACCTGGCGGTGACCCTGGCTGAGAGGGAGATACGGACCATCGTTGTGGACTGTGACCTGCGCCACCCGGTGCAACACGAGATCTTCGGCTTGCCCAATGAGCGAGGGCTGACCTCCCTGTTTCTCGACGAGAGAGCTCGGGCCAATCCGCCTTTGCAGGAGGTAGGGGTGGACAATCTGTGGGTGCTTCCCAGCGGTCCGCTGCCGCCCATTCCCTCTCAACTCTTGGGCTCGCGCAGGCTGGCGGAGATCATCGCCTCGTTGAACGAAGGGGCAGACATGGTACTCTTCGATGCTCCACCCTTGATAGCCGTGCCCGATGCCTCTATGTTGGCCCCCCACGTGGATGGTGTCCTGCTGGTAGTCAGCGCTGGGCGGACAAAACGGGAGCATCTGCGCCGTGCGCAACAGCGGCTGGCCCGGGTGCAGGCCCATCTGGTGGGCGCTATCATGAACAACGTGCCCCTGGATGCCCGGCTCCGGCGCTATTATGGCTGATCCCTGGCCGGGGTGGCGGCGGTGATAGACCTGCACAGCCACATCCTGCCTGCGCTGGACGACGGCGCCCGGACACTTGATGAGTCTCTGGCCATGGCACACATCGCTCTCGCCGATGGGATCACCTGCCTGGCGGCGACGCCGCATGACATGGGGCTGGTGCCCGATTTCCTGAACCAAGTGAAGGAGCGAGTGGCGGAGGTGGAGGCGGCGTTTCGAGAGAAAGGGATCGAACTGCACCCGGTGATGGGAAGCGAACTCTACGCCGTGCCGGACCTGGCGGCTCGTCTGCGCGCAGGACGGGCGCTGACTCTGGGCGGCAGCCGGTACTTCCTCCTTGAATTCCGCCTGACAGATCTTCCCATCTACACTGCCCAGCTCATCTTTGAAGTACAGGCCGTCGGCATCACTCCCATCGTGGCCCATCCGGCCCGCAACGCGGCCATCCAGCGCGATCCCAATCGGCTGTACGACTTGGTGGAGCGGGGGGCGCTGGCGCAGATCACCTCCGGGAGCTTGACCGGCATTTTCGGGCCGCAGGTGCAGGCCACGGCTCGGGCATTGGTGCAGCATAATCTGGTCCACCTTATCGCCTCCGATGCCCATGGGACTGGGCCCCGGGGCCCGTGGCTATCGGAGGCGGTGGATGCGGCGGCGGAGCTCGTGGGGCGGGAAGCGGCTCAGGCGATGGTGACAACCCGATCCCACGCGATCCTGGCCGACCAGCTTCTGGCCATCGAACCACCGCGCCGCTATCTACCCAGGCGTCGCTGGTTCTGCTCCAGGTGATTCTATATAGGAGAGTACACATCGTGAAAGCACTAATTGTCAGTGGGGGCAAGGGCACCCGTCTGCGCCCCATCACCTACACCAGCGCCAAACAGTTGGTGCCGGTGGCCAACCGCCCCGTGCTCTTTCGAGCCATTGACCAGGTGGTGGAGGCAGGGATCACCGACCTGGGCATTGTGGTGGGTGACACTGCGCCGGATATCAAGGCCGCGGTGGGCAATGGCGGCCGCTGGGGAGCGCAAGTGACCTACATCCATCAGGAAGCACCTCTGGGCCTGGCCCACGCGGTCAAAATATCTGAGAAGTTCATCGGGGATGAGCGCTTCGTCATGTTCCTGGGTGACAATGTCATCCAGGGGGGGATCAGGCACCTGGTGGAGCAGTTCAGCACCGACTCCTGGAATGCGCAGATTGTGCTCACCCGGGTGTCCAACCCGGAGCAACTGGGGGTAGCGGTACTCGACGAGGATGGTCGCGTGCTTCGGCTGGTGGAGAAGCCCAAAGAGCCGGTGAGTGACTTGGGGCTGGTAGGTATTTACATGTTCGACCACCATGTTTTTGAGGCAGTCAAGGCCATCACCCCCTCCTGGCGGGGGGAGTTGGAGATCACCGATGCCATCCAGTACCTGCTCGACCAGGGCTACGAGGTACACCCCTACATCCACACCGGCTGGTGGATTGATACGGGCAAGATGGAGGATATGTTGGATGCCAATCGGCTGGTACTCGATGAGTTGGAGCCGCGGGTGGAGGGATATGTGGATCGGTACTCCACGCTCACCGGCAAGGTAACTGTGGAGAAAGGGGCGGAGATCATCAATTCGGTGATCCGGGGCCCAGCCATCATTGGGGAGGAGACGCGGATTGCGGATTCTTACATCGGCCCCTTCACTTCGATTTACCATCATGTCGAGATCGAGTCCAGCGAGATCGAGCATTCCATTGTGATGGAGTACTCGCGCGTCATCGCCATTGACCAGCGCATCGAGGACTCCCTCATCGGCCGCAACGTGGAGATCACCCGTTCTCCACTTAAGCCCCGGGCCTACAAACTCACTCTGGGAGACTACAGTAAAGTGGGGATTATTGGCAATGGGTGAGACCATAGCACATGGAGGTTCCAATGGTTGGTCTTGATCGCATAACCTTTGATCCGGGTATCATGGGAGGCAGAGCATGCATTCGGGGCATGCGTATCACCGTTGCCCTTATCTTGAATCTGGTCGCCAATGGGATGAGCACCGAGGAGATCATTCAAGCCTATCCTTATCTAGAGTTACAAGATATCTATCAGGCAATCCGTTACGCTGCATGTCTCGCAGATGAGTCCGTATACGAACTGGAGAAGGTGCCGGCGTGAAGTTCCTGGCTAACATGGGCATCTCACCCGTCACGGTAGCCTTCTTGCGTAATCTGAGGTACGAAGCTGCTCATCTGCACGAAGAGAGTTTGGATCGCTTGTCAGATCCCGACATTTTGCGCAAGGCTCAGTGTGAAGGATACGTGCTGCTTACAAGTGACCTCGGCTTTGGCGACCTCCTGGCTCATAGCGGTGCAGGTTTGCCCAGTGTGGTTATCTTCCGCCTGACCAACATGCGCCCTGAGTCCGTTAATCGGCACTTGAGCGAGGTGATAGAACGCTTCGCCGACGAATTGGAGCGGGGGATCATTGCTAGTGTTACGGATCGGCGCATCCGAATCCACCGGCTTCCCATAAAAAGTGAGAGCCATGATCTCTGAGCGAAAACGAGGGAAACAATGAAAACCACCCTCATCTATCCCGGCATCGCCGGATACGGCTTCAACAGCCTGGGCCAGGGAATGGAGGCTGGCTGGATCAACCACGGCCTGGCCCAGCTCTCCGCCTGTGCCAAGGCGGAGGGATTCGATGTGGACCTCATTGACCTGCGGGCGCTGAGCGGCTGGGATCACTTCCGCACAGAGCTGGCCCGACGGGCTCCCGACGTGGTCGGCCTGACCATGATGAGCGTGGATTACAATCCAGCCACACAGGCGGTGAAGATCGTCAAAGAGATTGATCCGGGGATCGTGACCGTGGTCGGGGGACCACACCCCACGTTGGTGTTAGAGGAGGTGGCCGCCAACCCCCACTTTGACTACATCGTCACCCATGAGGGAGAGATCACCTTCCCCCGCCTGCTGCGAGCCATCGCCAAGGGCCACCCGCCGCAGGAGCGGGTGCTGCGTGGCGAGCGGCCGGATTTGGATGAAATCGTCTTCGTGGATCGCGATCTCTTTCTGGACGAGTGGCACCGCTTTGGCTACGATGTCCCCTCGCCGGAAGTGCCCTTCGTGGAGGAGCTGCCCCCACCTTTTCTGACCGTCATCGCTGGGCGGGGATGCATCTACAACTGCAGCTTCTGCCAGCCGGCAGAGCGGAAGATCTTCGGCCGCTTCCGTCAGCGGAGCGTGTCCAGCGTCATAGGTGAGCTGAAGGCGCTGCGCGATCGGTTCCACTTTGCCTCCTTCATGTTCCACGATGACTGCCTGACCAATAACCGGGAGTGGATCGAGGAGTTCTGCCAGGTATACAAGAGTGAAGGATTTACGCAGCCCTTCTTCTGCCAGTCACGGGCGGACATCATCGTCCGCCACGAGGACATGGTGGAGCAGATGGCCGATGCTGGGCTGCGTGGCTACTTCATCGGCTTTGAATCGGGCTCCGACCGGGTGCTGCGTTTCCTGCGTAAGGGCACCGCGCGGGATATCAACCTCAAGGCCGCCAAGGTTTGCAAGAAGTACGGAATTAAGATATGGGCCAACTACATGCTGGGATTGCCCACCGAGACCGGAGAAGAGGTGCTGGAGACCATCTCCATGCTCAAGGAGATTGATCCTGACTATTACAGCCCGGCCTTCTACACTCCTCATCCGGGGAGCGACCTGTATGACTACTGCGTTGAGAATGGCCTCTCGCTCATCACCTCCCACGACCAGTACCGGCGCAACCCCAGCGAGACTAAGATCAAGGGACAGGATTATGAGTTTCTCAAGCGGGCCCTGAAAGAATCCCAACGTCGTAAGCCCATCAATGCCCTCAAGCGTCAGGCCCGCTACTACTGGCGTCGCTATGCCCGGCCATGGAAGGTATGGCAGAAGCTGCGACAAGTGGTACAATAGATTCACTTAGATTAGAAAGGGGACGTCAGATGTTCAATGGGGAAGATCTGCGCGAACTTGTGGAGTTCCAGGGGGAAGGTTCCCCGGTAGTGAGCCTCTACCTGGATACCGACCTCACCCATCAGACCAAAGAGAAGTGTAAGCTTACCCTGTGGGAGCTCTTTCGAAGGCTAGAGGAGGTCCCGCAAGAGGATCGGAAACGGGTGGAGCTTTTTCTGGATTTTGAGCATGACTGGCAAGCTAAAGGGATCGCTGCCTTCTCCTGCCAGGCGAGGGATTTCTGGCGGCTGTATCCCGTAGCTGTACCACTGGCTAACATTGCCTTCGTCGGCGAGCGGCCCAATATCAAGCCCTTGGTCACTTTGTTGGACGAATACAAACCCTCCGCTGTAGCGCTGGTGGGCCGCGATAGAGCCCGCTTCTTCGTCATTCGGCTGGGGGAGATTGTCGAGCACGAGATGATGGCCGACGAGGAGCTTCCGAGCCGCCACAAACAGGGAGGTTGGGCCGCGCAGCGCTATCAGCGGCACGTGGATGATCACGCCCTGCGCAACCTTCGGGAGGCAGCGGAGCTCACAACACACTTCTGCCAGGCTAACGAGTGCCAGCGGCTCATCCTGGGCGGTACAGAGCAGAACACAGCCCTCTTCCGCGAGATGCTACCCAAGTCGGTTCAGAAGCTGGTGGTGGGAGAGATCCGGCTGGACATTGAGGCTTCGGCCAGCGAGGTGCTGCTCCGCTCGAAGCATATCTTCCTGGCCGTGGAAAGGGAACGGGAAGCGGAGCTCATTGAGGCCATGATGAGTGCTGCCGCGGCAGGAGGCCGAGGGGTGACTGGTCTAGCCGACACCCTGGCCGTCGCGCAGGAGGGGCGGGTCCAGACACTGGTGGTGGCAGCCGGCTACGCCGCCCCTGCCTACCGCTGCTCTGGGTGTGGGTATCTGACCGTACAACCGCTGGAGGAATGCCCCTTCTGCGGGAGCGAGTTTGAGGAGATCGCCGACGCGGTGAACCTCATTGTGCGTAGAGTAGTGGAGGATGGAGGCCGAGTGGAAGTGGTGCCGGACAGCGAGGCACTGAGGCAGGCCGGAGAAATAGGAGGCTTGCTACGATACTGAATCCGGGACCCAGGGGATGGTGCAAAACCATCCCCTATGCTCATATCAACCACGAAATTCCGGGCCTCTAACGTCATTCTAACACGATGGTGCTATACTATGGGTGAGTAATGGAGCAACAAGTCAATGGGATAACAAGTCAACAAGTGAGTTGCAATTCACAGCTTGTGATTCAGTGGTAATGCCAATGTCATCCCCTCGTTACTCGTTCACTCGTTGACTTGGTGACTGAGGCGCGAAGCAGTTTGACGGAACAGTGAGGTGTAAAGCAAATGATGCGTTTCGACAGATTCACAGAGCGGGCGCAGGACGCGGCCATGCGGGCCTACGAAGTCCTGCAACGCTATAACCATAGCCAGATAGATACTGAACATCTCCTGCTGGCACTGCTGGAGCAGCCAGAGGGACTCATCCCCCAGGTGCTGGCCGAGATGGAGGTGGATGCCAATGTGGTGCGGGGCCGGGTGGAGGATGTCCTCAGAGCCCTTAACCAGCCTGCCGTCTACGGCGGCGGGACAGGCCAGGTCTTCATCACCCCTCGCGTGAAGCGGCTGATAGACCTCTGCAGCGAGGAGGCCAAGCGGCTGGATGACGAGTATATCTCCACCGAGCACCTCTTCCTGGCCATGACCCGGGAGCGGAACACTCCTACGGCGCGCATCCTGGCCGACGCGGGGGTCAACCACGACCAGGCACTGCAGACCATCAAGAAGGTCCGTGGCGGACAGAAGGTGACCAGTCGCCAAGCGGAGACGCGGTACCGGGCCCTGGAGAAGTTCAGCCGCGACCTCACCCAGCAGGCGCGGGAGGGGAAGCTGGACCCGGTCATCGGCCGTGACGCCGAGATCCTGCGGGTGATACAGGTGCTCTCCCGGCGTACCAAGAACAACCCAGTGCTCATCGGTGAGGCCGGCGTGGGCAAGACAGCCATTGTGGAGGGGTTAGCCCAGAAGATCGATACCGACGATGTGCCCGAGATCCTGATGGGCAAGCGGATCGTGCAGCTCGACCTGGGAGCCATGATCGCCGGAACGCGCTTCCGGGGCGAGTTCGAGGAGCGGTTGAAGGCGACGCTGGAGGAGATCCAGCGTGCGCAGGGGAAGATCATGCTCTTCATTGACGAGGTGCACACCGTCGTGGGCGCTGGTGCAGCCCAGGGGGCCATTGACGCCTCCAACATGATGAAGCCTGCCCTGGCCCGCGGGGAACTGCGGTGCATCGGTGCCACCACCACCGACGAGTACCGCCGCTACATCGAGAAGGATGCCGCGCTGGAGCGCCGCTTCGCCCCCATCTATGTCGAGGAGCCCAGCGTCGAGGAGACCATAGAGATGCTCCGGGGGCTGCGCCCCCGTTACCAGGAGCACCACCACGTCACCTACACCGACCAGGCGCTGGAGGCGGCGGCGCGCTTGTCCCACCGCTACGTCAGCGAGCGGCATCTCCCCGACAAGGCCATTGACCTCATTGACGAAGCGGCAGCTAAGCTGCGGGTAGACATCTACTCCATGCCGCCGGAGTTGAAGGAGATGAAGCGGCGGCTGCGGGAGCTGACCAACAAGGAGGAAAAGGCCTGGACCGCCCGTGACTACGAGCCCGCCGCCCAGTACAAGAGCGAACGGTTGAAGCTGGAGGCGGAGTTCACCGCCCGGCGGGATGCCTGGCGGGAGGAGCAGCAACTTGACGAGGTGGTAGAGGAGTCGGACATCGCCCAGGTGGTGGCCTCCTGGACCGGCATCCCGGTCAGCGAGTTGATGCAAACCGAAGCGGGGAAGCTGCTCCACATGGAGGAGCGGCTGCACGAGCGTATCGTGGGCCAGGAGGAGGCGGTCGCAGCCGTGTCCGACGCCATCCGACGGGCCCGGTCGGGCCTTAAGGACCCCAAGCGACCCATCGGGAGCTTCATCTTCCTGGGCTCCTCCGGGGTGGGCAAGACCGAGCTGGCCAAGGTGCTGGCCTGGTTCCTCTTCGACGATGAGGATGCCCTGCTGAGAATTGACATGAGCGAGTACCGCGAGCGGCACACCGTGAGCCGGCTCTACGGCGCTCCGCCGGGCTATGTGGGCTACGAGGAGGGCGGCCAGCTCACCGAGGCCGTCCGCCGTCGGCCCTACCAGGTGATCCTCTTCGACGAGATCGAGAAGGCCCACCCCGATGTGTGGAATGCGCTGTTGCAGATTCTGGAGGATGGACGGCTGACGGACGGCCAGGGCCATGTGGTCGACTTCCGCAACACGGTGGTGATCATGACCTCCAATATCGGCACCAAATATGCCAAGAAGGGGGGCACCATGGGCTTCCGCAAGGGGGACACCACGCCGGAGGAGATACAGTTTGAGAAGGAGGTGCGCGAGGATTTGAAGAAGACCTTCCGCCCCGAGTTCCTGAACCGCATTGACGAGATCATCATCTTCCACAACCTGACCAAGGGGCAGGTGAAGCACATTGTAGACCTGCAGATGGCGGAGATTGAGGAGCGGTTGGGGGAGCGGGGGTTGGGTGTGGAGCTGACCGAGGCGGCCCGCGAGTGGCTGGCCGAGGAGGGCTACGATCCCCAGTTTGGTGCCCGCCCCCTGCGGCGCACGTTGCAGAAGCATGTGGAGAGCCCGCTGTCCAAGCAGCTTTTGGAGGGTCAGTTTCAACCCGGCGATGTGGTCGTGGTGGACGAGGCCGACGGCCAACTCACTTTCAGCCGCAGGGGCGGCTACCCGGTGGACGAGGAGCTCTTCACCCACAAAGAGGCTGCCGTGGCCGAGTAGGCTGCCAATGCACTGCAAATCCAGGGGGCTCGTCCACTGACGAGCCCTTTGGTTTGTGCGCCCAGCATGGGTGTTGGCTAGGGAGTGAAAGAGTCCTACAGAGGTTGATTGCACTCAGTGCCTGCGCACAGTGCAGGCCAACCGTCAGCCAGGGGCAAGGGCGTCACCGCGAGGTGGGGTCTGAAGGAAGCCGGAGGCAGAATTGCGCCCCTTCGGCTTCGCTCAGGGCAGGCTCTGAGGGACACGAACCTCATACGAGGCCATACCAGTCGGGCGAGTTGGCAAGTAACAACGAAGCGCCATGCAATCAAGAGCTGGTGTGGTAAATGGGGCAGGTATGCAAGGAAAGTCAACGCTCTTACCTGGGGAGACCTGTAGCCAGGCCACGGGAGGTGGTAACCCCAGAGGGTGTATCGAATCTCTTTTTCATATGTTTCGGCTCCCTTAGCAACCTCTGTCGGCCCCCTTTGGCGGACAATAGTGAACAGCGCTTCCACTGCTTCTCGCTCAATAGCCCTTTGCCATCTGAAGTAGCAGGTGTGTTCACCCCTGGAAAGGTATCCTCCACTAGCAGCTTCCCCTCCAGCGGTACTTTGCCCATCGGGCCAGTCGGGAAGCCTTCGAGCCATGTTCAAGGGATCTACAATGCATCCGGCCTCTCAAAGGAGCCTCTCGGAGCAGCCAAGGGTGCATTTCAGTTTTGGGGCAGATTGTGGCATAATCACGTCATCCCCATAAACCCATACCAAGCTTTTGGAGGTTGACCATGAAATGCACCCGCGATCAGATGAAAGCTGAGTTGTTGGCCGAGG
>Ga0209979_1001802_pt1 | contig 22174 bp, 18 predicted proteins | sample AnhtaG_FD_183114 | JGI IMG/M metagenome (GOLD analysis project Ga0209979, IMG submission 183114) | Deep subsurface microbial communities from Anholt, Denmark to uncover new lineages of life (NeLLi) - Anholt_01485 metaG (SPAdes) (version 2) | ecosystem: Environmental > Aquatic > Marine > Oceanic...
AAGTATCCCCTGGAATGACCGCCTGCTTCCTTTAGTCGTACTCATGGCTGTGTTTTTGGGTGGGCTCTTTCTGCCGGCAGCTTCGGTGATAGATGAAAAGGAGAAGAAGACTCTTGAGGCGTTGGTTATAACCCCGGTGAGTATTGGCGATGTTTTCATAGCCAAGGGGTTCATGGGCGTCATTCTTAGTCTGGTCATGGGTATAGTGATACTGGTTTTGAACCAGGCTTTCGGTACCGAGCCGGCATTGCTGATTTTGGTGCTGGCGTTTGGGGCGATAATGGCGGGAGAAATTGGCTTGTTGTGTGGGGCTTTAATAAAGGATATAACAACCCTGTTCGCTATTTGGAAGGGTGGGGGGATTCTGCTGTTCGGCCCGGCTATTATCTATATGTTCCCCCAAATCCCTCAATGGATTGGTAAGCTCTTCCCAACCTACTACTTTTTGCAACCAATCATTGCCATAAGTCAGGGTGGTAGTGGCTGGTCCGACATCGCCACCAACGTTTTTATTCTGGTTGGGCTGGACCTGATTCTTATCGGCGTGGTCGTGCTTGCCCTGAAGAGAACAAGACAGTTCGCTGTCTAGGTTTGGCCTTACACAAACGCAACCACGCATTCTGGTAGGAGACAATTGCCCAAAATTGCGGGGTGAATAATTACATGCACGACGAAAGACAACAGATGTTGGCCAATGAAAGAATCGGCAAATTGCTATGGAAGCTGTCGCTCCCTGCCGGAATAGGCATGTTCGTTATGGCTCTGTATAATGTCGTGGATACAATTTTCATTGGCCAGGTAGTTGGTCCTCTTGGAATTGCCGGGCTTACCATCGTTTTTCCCATTCAGATACTGGTAATGGGCATAGGGTTGATGATAGGGATAGGCGGGGCGTCGCTGATTTCGAGATCCTTGGGAGCGCGCGATTTTGAGAAAGCCGAGCGAACACTAGGCAATGCTATACTTTTGGCAGTTATACTAGGAGTCCTGATTGCAATAGTTGGATTATCCAATAGCAGCTTCTGGCTAAGGCTCGTTGGCGCGTCAGAAACAATCCTCCCCTATGCCAAAGATTATCTGGATATCATTCTTCTCGGCACGGCTTTCCGGATATTCGCCATGGGGATAAACCAGCTGGTCAGGGCTGAAGGAAACGCCCGTGTCGCCATGATAAGCATGCTGATAGGGGCCATATTGAACATTTTGCTTGACGCAGTCTTCATCCTAGCTCTTAGAATGGGAGTTAAGGGTGCGGCAATAGCAACTGTGTTATCACAAGTACTCACTTCTCTGTATATAATCCACTATTATCTTTTCCAAGGTAGCTCAGTCAAAGTTCATATGAAGAACTTTGTTCCAAAGCTCATCGTGATAAGAGGGATTATGATTATAGGATTTGGTTCATTTGTAAGGATGGCAGGGGGGAGCCTTGTCGCCATCATCGTGAATAGAACACTTGTCGCCTACGGTGGCGATTTAGCTGTGGCTGCTTATGGCATGGTACATCGTGTTATGATGTTTGCCTTCATGCCGATTATGAGTGTTGGCCAGGGGCTTCAACCAATCCTCGGGTTCAGTTATGGGGCAAAGCGTCCTGACAGAGCATTGAAAGTAATAAAACTATCTGCCATTGTGGCGACAATATTTTCAATCATATCATTTTTGTTTATTTTCTTCTTTCACGCTCCAATAATGCGTGTTTTCACGAATGACGGTTCGCTTGTCTCTGCTGGCTCCCATGCTGCAAGGCTGATTTTCCTCGCGGCGTATTTGATCGGGTTTCAGATGGTGGGATCAGTAGTATTCCAGGCACTTGGAAAAGCTGTGCCAACTTTCGTGACGGCCACATCACGGCAGATCCTATTCTTGCTTCCTCTAGTATTCATACTCCCAAAGTTCTTACAACTGGATGGTATATGGTTGTCATTCCCTATCGCCGATGCCCTTTCATTTATACTAACCCTTGCATTTTTCATACCTCAAATACGAGAGCTCCGAAGTATGGAGTTGTTAGCGAAAACATGAATGCAGAAGTTTAAATAAAGTAACCCATTAATTAGAAACGAAGGAAATAAAATCAATAAGTTTTGTAAATGATTAGTGAACTTATGGATGACTTTTATAGAAAGTGGAGCTGAGGGGGCGATAGGCAGAACTTTTTCCACTTCGTTTTCTATTGTATTGTAAGCACAGGTTCAAGTCCAGTAACGTGGGTCAAAGCCTACAATAGGCAGAACATTTACGCTAGAGTTCAGTCTGATCACCTGACTTTTAATCAGGGTGTCGCAGGTTCGAGACCTGCACGGCCTACTAGCTTCGGAAGGCCGACCCATTTTGGGGAGTTTTAAAAGAATCAGGGTGTCGGTTTGCCTAGTGGCTTGACACCCTGATTTTACTATTTGTCAAGGTAAGTAGCAAATAAGTGGTCTAATAAATCAGGATGAAGAATATGCCAGTAGTATTTCAATGTATTCGCATGGGAAAAAGTTCGTTAAAGCAATCCAGAGCGAAATTATCAGTCATACCTGCTAAATACAGTACTATTTTTTCTGGCTTTTCATGATTCTCTGGACTCAATAGAGAATCATTCATCGCACTATAAAGGCCTCAGACGGGTTCACGGTGACGATTCTGTCGATGGTCTGTTGATCGACTCCTCGCTCCCTGAGCAGGGGAATAAAGTCGGTAAACAGGTAGGTGTAGGGTCTCTTTTCTCCACCACCCTCTTCACCGACGGTGTACCAGCCGGCATCATGGGAGAGGAGAATGTGATCCCGGAATCCCAGCTCCAGCAAATGCAACAAGGATCGCATGTGCTCATTCACCAGGGTCTCTTCAAGTCCGTCAAGCGAAATCCAGGCGCCTCGGCGGGCAACTTCGGTAAGCTGTTCGAGATCCTCCTCTTGCTGGGCGTGGGTAAAGATCCATCGACTCGGGTCAACGCCTTCCTCTTCCAGGATGTCGAGAACCTGCAAGGCCGGCTCCGCCACGCAGGTGTGCGTCATGATCGTGAGTCCTGTCGCCCTGGAGGTGATGGCCGCGGCCCGAATCACCTTTTGCTGGATCGGAGCCAGAGGCTCAGGTTCAACAGCGGTCTTGATGAAACCCGGCCGGACGTCGGTCCCGTCGATCCCCTCTTCCCATTCAAGGATCCACTGTGCGGCGAGCTCCTCCGCATCGATTTCTAACGTTTGCTGAGGCAGGCCAGGTCCCTTATACTGCCCGGTATTAGTGAGGATGTTGAGACCGGTCCGCTCCGAAAGCTCCCTGAAAATGACAGGATCCCGTGCCATGTACATGGGCGTGCATTCGACAAAGCTCTTGACCCCGAGAGCAACAATCTCTTGAAGGAAGGGGAGCATCGTCTCCACCACCTCCGAGCGGTTGTAGCGATGAGGCCCCGCCTCTGCGGCTCCGATGAAATCCACGATGATGTGCTCGTGGGGAAGAGTGAGCCCCATTTCACTCGGCTCGATAGGACCTCTGACCGTGACAATCTTTCTTTCCATGATACTCTACCATGACTAGGGTAAATCTCCTTAATCTTCGGATTACTCAAATGTCGGACCGAATTCATATAGTCACTGACGTTACCGACCACAGCTATCTCGGACACAGTACCTCCAGCAAACACTGTATCGCCAGTGAAGAGGAATCCCGCTCCTGGCTCATAGAGGCAGATGCAGCCAGAGGTGTGCCCCGGCGTATGTATTACCTGAAGTTCATAATTGCCAAGATCAATTATAGAACCGATGCTGTGTAATCAGGGTTATGCTTGCCTATTCTAAACATCTTTGTACCACAGGACGGACACGTACCTTGAGTTGCCGGCTTGCCATTCTTCATAGTAATGCTTTTGGGATCCTTCATTTCTTTCTTAGCACGGCATTTCACACAATAGGCTTGCATTAGTTCACCTCCACTTTTTCAACCTCGGTTTCGGGTAGCGGCTCTCCATGCTTATGCATACTAGCTATGTAGCCTCGAATAGCCTCATCCTTAGTCCTACCCTGGGAGTGGCATCCAGGTAGGGTAGGACAACTTGCTACAATAAGGCCATCCTCGTCCCGCTTAAGCACAACTGCAAATTGGATATTACTATGCCCCTCAATATCAGACGCCAATTCAAACGGACGATCCAATATGACCATAGACTCAACATAAAGAGTTTCAGACTTCACTCTGGCCTCCTTACACTCAGCTTTCCTACGGAAATTCGTTGTATTGTCCACAACGTGGGCAGTGCACAACGATATTTTTTATTTGCCCGCGGTGCACCTTCTCTGCGATTAAAGCCCCACAGCTTCCACATACGTAGTCTACATCTCCCCTACCCTTGAAGGCAGGGCTAACCTTAGATTCTATTACTGTACGGCTCCCCTCGCCAGGCCTAGTAATGATACTCAGCTTTTTTCATTGGATGTTCTTTTACCTTTCGTGCTAACTTTTATCATATCTTTGCAAGTGGAGCTGAGGAGACTCGAACTCCTGACTTCCTCCGTGCAAGGGAGGCGCTCTCCCAACTGAGCTACAGCCCCATTATCATAAGCCATTATATCAATAAGGGTTCTTATTCGCAATTACTTGAAAGCCCTCATAATATTTGACATAATAATACCTGAAATGGGGGAATAGCTAAATGACAATAGTTCATATTATTATCCTTCTGGGAACTGGTGTCGGTGTTGGCTTTGCCAGTGGGCTTTTAGGCGTGGGTGGCGGTTTCATCATGATACCAGTTCAGTATATGTTATATCTGGATATGGGCATATCAACAGACGTAGCTATGAAGGTAGCGTTCGGCACCAGTCTGCTGGTTATTTTACCCACAGTCGCCAGCGGCACCTGGAGACACCATAAAAAAGGAGCGGTACGATGGAAAGCAGCTATTATTATGGGTCCCTGTGGTGCCGTGGCTGCTTTTGGTGGAGCTACTCTGGCTACCTATCTCCCCGGGGAAACGCTGAAGATAGTCTTTAGCGTTGTCGTCCTGGCCAGCGGTATCCGGATGCTTATCATTAGACCATTAGAGGGTGAACAGGAAGCGAAGGATAACCCCTGGCTGTGGATTGCCTGGGCTATTCCGGTAGGTATCGTAACTGGCATGACTGGTCTCGGTGGTGGTGTAGTGGCAGTTCCAGTAATGGTACTGGCGCTTAAGTTCAAGATGCATAATGCTATAGCTACATCCCTAGCCATGATAATATTCACCAGCACTGGCGGTGTCGTTGGCTATATTATAAATGGTCTCGGTATTCCCGACCTGCCCGCCTATTCTATAGGCTATGTTAATCTGCCAGCATGGTTTTTATTGGCAGTTACTAGCATTGGTATGGCACAAGTTGGAGCGATGACTGCTCATCGGCTGCCGGCCAGGCAGTTAAGGTGGATATTTATTGCGGTAATGTTTTATGTGGGACTCAGGATGCTTGGTGTCTTTGACTGGCTGGGCTGGCCAGTATAGACAGCGCTGGAAAAAAGAGGGTAGCAATTTATAGGATTAGGTTTAATATTCCCCCGGTTATTAGGGCAACAGAAATCATTATCCCTGCTGATTTAAGCATATTTACTGCCCCAAGCTCCCTCAGAAGAACAACAAAGGTAGCAATACAAGGAAAGAACATAGCTAAAACCACACTGCCTACTACCAATTGCTCAGCCGTTAAGGCTAATGGAGCCAGCATACCCAGAGCCACATCCTTACGCAGAAAACCAATGACTAGAGCCGTTACTGCCTCCTTGGGCAGTCCCAAAAGTCCAGTCACTACTGGCGCTGTAAAATTAGCAATAACATCAAATACCCTCAAAATATAGAGTATATTGATTACCAGGACAGCACCTAAAATTATGGGAATAGCCTCTACCAGGAAGCCATAAGCCCTCATCCACAGTTTTTGCAGCACGGCTCGCCATGAGGGCAGACGATAGGGTGGTATCTCAATTAGAAGCTCAGGGCTAAATCCTCTAGCAAAGCGGTTAATTATAATTCCCAAAATAATCCAGACTACGAACAGTGTCCCGTAGACAATGGCTACATACTGTCCCCCACGTTCACCAACCAAGCCGAAAATCATCGCCTGAAGGGCAGCACAGGGTACAGCAATAGATATTAGTGTTGCGGCAATAAACCTCTCTCTTTTGCTTTCCAGAATACGGGTGGCTAAAACCGCTGGCACATTGCAGCCAAATCCAAGCAGGGTAGGAATGATAGCATATCCGTGTAAGCCCAGACGATGCATAATGGTATCCATCAGAACTGCCAGTCTTGGCAAATAGCCTATATCCTCAAGTAGACCAAGCACTAGGTAGAAAGCGATAACATAAGGCAGAACCATAGCCAAAGGCACATAGAGTCCACTGGAGAGTAGTCCAAATGACTCAATAAAGTTCACTTCACCACTGGCTATCTTGCCAATCACAATATCGTGGAGGAAACCACTACCCCCCAGGAGGTCGCTTAACCTCAATAACACCGGTGCCCACAGGGTATTAAATAAGGGGTCAAGCCCATAGCTAATCAGGCTCTCACCAATGAGGCGAATCAGCATAAAAGAACCGGCTAGAACAGCTAGGGCTATAATACCCCCGGTTAGTGGTTTTACACTGGCATCCTCCAGACGCTCAAACCAGGTGTGATGACGATGGGTAACCCGCTGAACCTGGTCTATGATATTACCAATAGCAGCCCAGCGCTCGTCACGGCTACGGACAGGAGTGTCGGGTGAGGTGGCCCTGGGAATATTCTCCATCAGCTCTTTTATTCCCTGACCGGTTACGGCTACAGTAGGAATGACTGGCACCCCTAAAAGTTCCCTTAGCTTGTCTAATTCAATATGTATTCCACGATGCTTAGTGTCATCCCACATATTCAGGGCCACCACTACCGGAATATCCCTTTCTAATAGCTGCAAGGTTAGATAAAGGTTTCGCTCCAGATTAGTCGCATTGACTACATTTATGACTACATCTCCCGTGTCAAGCATCTGTGACGCTACTTCCTCGGCCTCAGTAGTTGGTTCTAGGGTGTAGGTGCCGGGCACATCAATAACTTCAGCTGCCTTTTCTCTCAGCTTCATGACCCCCCGGGTGTAGCCTACTGTCGTGCCTGGATAATTAGAAGCAACTACATTGACTCCGGTTAGACGGGAGAAGATGACACTCTTGCCCACATTCGGATTGCCCATCAGTAGTATCTTCATTTTATCGCTTAGTCCAGCTCAACTATTATTCTCCTAGCCATACCGAAGCCAATAGCCACCTGAGCTCTATCCACCTGAATGGTTACTGGTCCTCGCATAATCATAGAGCTAGTCTTAGTTATTCTCTTACCCGGCCTAATGCCTAGAGAATTAAGGCGATTAACTAGACCGTGCCCACCTTGAATTTGAACTACCACACCGCTCTGACCAATCTGCATTCCGGTTAAAGTTGTTTGCTTTCCCTCAGGCACAAATCACATCCCCCTCTAATTTTTTAGCTAAGTCATTAAATACAAATGCTTCTTATTTGCAATAAACACACCAAAAAAATTATTTCTTGTTCTGGCGGCATTTGGCACAATATCCGGTCATACGAATCTCAGCACCGGTAATTTCAAAGCCTTTCTCCCGGGCTATATCCTTCTTCATCTTCAGGCTCAGCGGACATTCAAACTCAACGACTTTGCCGCAGCCGAGACATACCAGGTGGTGATGCTCAGAGGATGGCTTTACTTCATAGTGATGGTGAGCTTCATCAAAATGAAGCTCTTCTACCAAACCCAGTTTCTTGAACATTCGCAGTGTCCGATAGACAGTGGATAAGCTAAGGCGAGGTTGCTTTACTCGGGCTTGGCGGTAGATTTCGTCGGCATCCAGGTGCCCGTGGCGAATAACTTCCAGAATTAAAGCCCGCTGGCTGGTAGCTCTCAGCCCGGTTACATTTAATGCTTTACGGGTAGTCTCTAATGATTTAGTTTTACCAGTCATTTCAATTATCGCTAATGCTTCTTATTTGCAACTATTATAGCATATAAATATATTGCTGTTAACCATACCATGGGATGCTTAGACGGCTTAGTCACTCTTTATTGATTAGCCCTCTTCTTCCAAAAGGGAGGCAGGATAGAAAAAGAGCAGTGCCAATCAGTTCACCCTTCTGACCTATTAATAGAATTCTAGTGAGACGTCCTATTCACCAAGTCTGTCGCCTACTTTTAGATGTGCTTGTTCAGTAAATTCTGGACTTGCTATCTTAGCTGAGCCTTCTACTTGCACCCGTTTGCTAGTAGCAGTTCCTCATCTCAATTCAGCGATGTATGTTTCAAAGGGAGCCATAGAAAGCATGTCTACGTTATCAGTATCACTATCTCGATTGTGACTGGAAAACAGCACCTGTGCTGAGGAGTACGGTAAGTCCAAGCTCAACCTGTGGGTTTGCTCAGACATGTTTAACACTACAAGGCAGATCTGGTCATCGACCTGGCTGTGTCGCAGGAAGGCCAAATAGTCCTTGGAATCTTGGTGCAATGGTGTATATTCTCCGGCAATTAGTGCGGGTGTCTGTCTGCGCAGCCGCAGTATTCGCTGGTAGAAGGTCAACAATGAGTCTGGGTCTTTCAACCGGTCGGTCACGTTGATGCCGTGAGTGTAGTTAGGGTTGACTGGTAACCAGGGATCTACATCGGGTGGACAAAAACCGGCATTGGGAGCATTGGTCCACTGCATAGGTGTTCGGCACTTGTCACGGCCGATACGGTTGGCGTGGGCGAGTGCCTCTTCTAATGTAGCTCCAAGCTGGGCAATAGCCGTGTTGTAATACCAAACTCCCAACATATCCCTGAACTGGCCGGTTTCTCCCAGATATATGTCAGTCATGCCAATTTCCTCGCCGTTATAGAGGAAGGGTGTGCCCCATAAGGTCAACATTAGGACCAGAGAGATTCGAGCCAGAGCATCGTCATTTCGTCCATCGCCGAACTGAGTGGACATTCTGGGCTGGTCATGGTTGCCCAGGGTATTGCAAGGCCACGCACCGACTGGCAACAAAGCCAACCGTTCCTGCTGGTTGGCGCGCACCCAAGCGGGGGTAAGTCGACCTGTCCGCAGCATCAATGGGAAGTTGAAGACGAGGTGTAGTTCATTGTCACCATCGCCGTAGTAGGCGATATCATCCGTTTCGCCCACCAGTACGCGGTCGGGATATTCATCCACAACCGCTCGCAGCTCTTGCATCAGTTGGTGGATACCGGGCTGGTTAAGCTGATACCGGAACATCGCTGCCTGCTGCTCGCGCAGGTGCTTACGCTTGTCAGCGTTGCTAGTTGTCTGCAATACCCAGCGCAGTTCCGCTTGAGTGAGGTTGACAGTATGGTTAGGCAAAGTCGGATCTTCAAGAATCTTACCAATCGCATCCAGGCGAAAGCCATCCACGCCAAGTTCGAGCCAGAAGCGGACGGCATCAAACATCGCCTGCTTGACTTCCGGGTTGCGCCAGTTCAGGTCAGGCTGCTCCTTGAAAAAGTAGTGATAGTAGTATTGACCAGTGGTTGAGTCGAACTCCCAGGCTGGGCCACCAAACCCACTCTCCCAGTTATTTGGTGGACCGCTATCCCTGCCATCCCGCCAGATATACCAGTTACGCTTAGGGTTGAAACGCCTCGAGCGCGACTCAGCAAACCATGGGTGCTGATCAGATGTATGATTTAACACTAAGTCAAGAATAATCCGAATGCCGCGTTGGTGTGCCCCATTTAAGAAGTGCTTGAATTCCTCCAACGTTCCGTACTCAGGGTTCACAGCGGTGTAGTCTGCGATGTCGTATCCGCAATCGAACTGAGGTGAGGGATAATGCGGGGAGAGCCAGATAGCATCAATACCTAGGTCCTGTAGATAATCAAGTTTTGAAATAATACCCTGGAAATCACCTATGCCGTCACCATTTCCATCGGCAAAGCTGCGTGGGTATATCTGGTAAAAAACAGCCTTCTGCCACCATTTCAGACCGGTCATTGTGAATTATCTTTCGTCTCCACAGGAGAAATTATCAGGTGGTTGAGGGATTATACCATTATATAACTAGAGCCGGCATTTGACACGCTATATTATGGGATGCTTAGGGGGCTTAGTCCCTCTTTGTTAATTAGCCTTCCTCTTCTCCCAAAAGGGAGGAAAATAGGAAAGCCAGAAATTTTAGGCTTCTAATAGTCTTTTTATTTCAGGAATAAGGTTCTGAGCAGCCAGTTCACCTTGTAAAATACACTCCCGCGCTCGGTGGAAGTCGAAATAGCCAATGGATACTACCTGAGGTTCAATCACTACATCAGCCCCAGCAAGGCTAGACTTCAGCGACTGATAGGCAACAATATGGATCGTTTGCATTATGACATTGAAGATATTAGGTTTCTTGCTCACTGGCTTAAGGCTCTTACTCCTATCGCTCATCGTATTGACAGCTATAATGAAGTCTGCTCCCATTTCTCTAAGGACGCTCACTGGCACCGGGTTTGTTAAAACACCATCAACCAAATACCTGCCTTCTCGTCTAGCCACAGCAAGTATCACAGGAATAGAAACGCTAGCCCTTACCCCTTCCCACACTAAGCCCTGCTTAATTACTACCTCTTCACCGGTGATTATATCAGTAGCTACACAAGCAAATGGCATCTTTTGATCTCCAAATTCTATATCACCCATAATTGACCTCAACATGTCTTCAATTTTCCGTCCTCGAATCAAACCAGTTTTAGGTAAGGCTAGGTCTGTCAAAAGGGCTAACCTCTTTCGCCCTAGGTCTATTATTAGACTTTTTATCTCATTGGCAGTCCTCCCTTGGGCATAAAGAGCACCTATGAGAGCACCAGCACTGGTGCCAGCAATCATATCAATAGGAATACCCTCTTTTTCCAGGACTGTCAGCACTCCAATATGAGCAAATCCTCTAGCAGCACCACTACCCAGAGCCAATCCAACCTTTCTTTTTTGCAATTTTACCTTCTTATTCCCACAGCTCCTCTATGTCTTTCTCTGCCTGTTTTCTTGTCTCAGCTTCTCCAGTGGGGATAAAGTCCTTATAGGATTCGGGGGAACCGTACTCCCTGGTCCTGACTACCACCGGCATAGGCACAGCGTGACCGAAGATGAGGGCCTGTTGCCTGGATTCCAGCCTTGATAACACTGATTTGAGCTCACTCCTGCCGGATACACCGGCAAGCACACTATCAATGTCTCGGTCATTATCCAGCAGGCAGGTTATTTTGGTCCCGATTTGCGACATAACCTCACTATCAATGCCACTGGGTCGCTGGTCAATTACCAGTAGAGTAACATTATACTTACGCATCTCACGAGCGATAGTGCCAAAGATAGTTTGGCTGGCTAGCTCTGGATTGAGGAATCTATGTGCCTCCTCAATAGTTATCACCAGAGGACGGGGTAGGGCAATATCTTCGCCTATTGCCTTCTCCATCCTCTCCCGATATTGAGCATGGATGCGACGAGTAAGCAGGTTAGCTACCAGAATATAAGCCGTAATATCGGTATATCTACCAAATTCCAGAACTACATTTATGTCCTGGTCAAGGTATTCCAGGATGCGTTTTACCGGGTTATCGGGAGTATGAGGCACGAGAAAGGGGAGTCGCCTGATAGTTGCCAGCCCTCGTTGTAAGTTCTGATAGGTACTCTCATGTATGCTCATCTCTTTTAGCAACCCTCTGGTCTCCTCAGAGTCTTTCAGGTCTAAAGAACTCTGTAACCAATTTTTACCAAACCTCCTGGATAGCTGGTATACGGCTTCAACGGCCGGTTCAGTAAGGTTTAAAGTTTGACGGAGTAATACCATATCTTCAGGCTCTATCTCATCATAGCCTATTCTAACCACAAAATCGGTGCTCACTTGCCTCCGCCGTGAGCCTTCTTCATCAAGGGTAAATACAGCTACCTTTGACGGGAAAAGCTGCTTTAGCGCTTTAACCTTCCGCCCCTCCTCACTCCTGCTTTCCCAGCCATACTCGCTATGCATATCAAAAACCAGGTTTACTGCTGTTCCCTTTTGCAGCATACCAATGAGAAGCAGTCTGGTAAGAAAGGTCTTTCCCGTGCCACTTTTGCCAAAGATACCGTTTGACCGTTTGACCAGCTCCGGCAGGTCAAGGCAAATCTTGGTCTCCATATCTAGTGGTGTGCCAATATAGAACTTCCTTTCATCCTCACTGCCGAAAACTAACTCTACATCCCGTTGCGATGCTAAATTTACTGTCGAGAAATGGCTGGGGACAGTCTTAACCGGTTGAGGTCCCTCAAGTAAGTTGGCGACATCACCGCTAATGGTGAGTGTAGGCAAAACATGGAGTGTTCCATAGGTGCTGGTTCCAGCTAAGACCTCGGCGATAAGTGGGTCAGAAACGTCGGGTGGAGTCAGGGTAAGCTTCTGGTCTATCACCCCCAGGCTGACATCGGTTATCATGCCAAAGAAACGCCGCTTGTTTCCCTCAATAGTTACATAGCGTCCCACCGCCATATCCTCAACCGAAGCTGAGCTATCCAGTCTAACCTCTATCCCTTTATTTAATGAACCAGAGACGACAATACCTAGCCTCTGCCCATCAGTGTCTTCCTGAGTCATTGTTTAATCCTCCCCAAACTTGTTGGCCCAAACTAGAAATCGAACCTGTGTAAAAATTAGTTTTTCTCCCCTGTCGATCTTACGCTGAAGTCCCTCCAGATGGTGAAGATTGCTATCAACTCTGAAATCTTGTATCACCCACGGAATTGCCTTGAGAAAATATACTATAGCACCCACATCCTTGAATTCCACTTTTCCGGTCCATTCTTCTGCTTTTTTATGCTAAAACCTGCGTCTCGAATTTGCTTCGTTATTGTACTAAGCGTCCAGTCCTTGTACTGCGGAGCAGCATCAAATTCTTCGATTAAATTGCTTAGGTTACCTCCTCCCACTTGCTGCGTCAAAAAAGTTCCTTCTGTCTTTAGTATCCTGAATACCTCTGTAGCCCGAAAAGCACTGTGGCGATTTAGAACCAAATCAAATTCTCCATCGGCAAAAGAGAGCTCATCCGACTCATCAACCTCTAATATCCTAACACCCAAAGGTTCAAGTCTTCTCTTTGCAATAGCCACGTTAGGTCTCCAACCTTCTATAGCAACAGTATGTTCGGGAAATGGTGCGAAAGATGCAAAAATCTCGCCTCCCCCAGTTCCCATGTCAAGCACAGCTTTTGATTTCTTTAAGAGTTGCCTGGCTAATGCTTCATAGTCCCATGGTGGTTGTTCTTCGATCCATCGGTCGTTTAGGTATGAAAAATCCCAACCAGCGAAGGGAGCTTCATAATCTTTCCTCCATTGAGAATGCAAATTCTTCATAGATCAACAACTTTCACGCCTATCACGTAGGGACAATCCTCCCCAGAATAGCTTTGAGTTGATTAAAATCGCTACTGAGTAATATGGCTAGCTCCTTACCGGCAGCCACTAAAAAGTGGTGAGGGTTTTCATATACCTGGCTCATCTGACGCAAACAGGCAGCAATAAGCTCGTCGGCGGGAACCGGCAGATGAGTGTTAATCAATATATTGAGGAAGTCAAAGGACTGGCTAAACTCCTTCACCTCCCCGGGGGGGCACAGGTAAACGAAGCCATGGATTCGGGCTGGTTTGGGTGGCAGGTAGTGATACAATTTTTCGTTCTCTCTATATCCAACCACTAGAGAGCTGAATTCGCTTCTAAGCAGCTGCAAAAGCTGAGGGCTTGACTTGTAAATCTCCTCCTCGCTAGCTTCATCCTTGCCTCTGGCAATGGGACGCCGACCCGGCTCAAGGCTGGTGGTAGTAGCATTATAGACTATGCCATATAGCTCCACTGGCAAATCTGTGGTCTTCACCAGACTGCCTAAAGGTGGCGATTGGTAAAGCTCATAGCACTGCGCCATGAAGTCCGTGGTGCTGGCTTCAATAACCTCACCTACTCTTTCCACTGATACACCCTCCAAACAAGGATTAAATCCTCAAGTCGCTTCGCTCCAAATTCTAAATCCGAAGCATCAAATACTAAACAATTTCAAAATTCTAAATTCTAAACGTTTTGGTCTTTTGGTCATTAGTGTTTTGTATTTGTTTAGAGTTTAGATATTAGTATTCATTATTTACCTGTATCCTTCCCTATTTCTTCTTTTCCTTTGGCTTCTTGGGTTTCTTCACATTCTTTCTTCCCTTACTTCCCATCTCTTTCTTCTCCTCCCTCCTTGCTTTTTGAGCTTTTCATTTCGTTGGCGAACTCTCTGGCTTTGGCCAGCTCTTCATCGCTTGGGTGTCCTCGGTAAAACAAGAAAAACGACCTTCCTTGGCAGTAAAAGCTGCCTATTATGAGTGCGCCCTTTGGTTTGAGCAGTTCTTCCATTGCCCTCACTTCAGTGCCCTCGCCGCTTCCTGAAGTCCCAAATAGCGCCACCTGCCTTCCCTTAAAATCATTTTTGGCTATGAACTTCCGTAATTTCCCTCCGGGTTTATATCCGTAGCAACCTGAGCCCAGGAAAACGAATGAGTCTTTATCCAATTCCCTTTTCACTTTAACATTCTCTGCCTTAACTCCCAGTTCTGCGGCGATGGCTTCGGCGACCTTTTTGGTGTTCCCGGTTATGGAATAATAAACAACCTCAAACATTTTTGCTCCTGCTTTAATCCACCTCATCAATCCTTTCTCAGAAGATAATTGTAACAATATAGCGCATTGGATGCAAAGATATAGAAGGTGAGATATGGTTAACTCACCGCTGGCGGGGTAGTTAGTCTCGTTTGCCCCATAAAAACACCGAGCAGATTAGCGTCATTACGACCACAGCAATACCGGCAATGGTAAAACTGGGGTAGAAGCCAAACCGGTCGATGAAGTACCCCATCACAGGAGCAAGTACAGCGCCACCCTCAATGCCCGCGGAATAGTATATGCCATATATCATCGAACGGCGACGCTCTGGCGTCTGACCAATGATGTAGGCTTCTGACGTTGGCATACGGATATACATAACAATGCCGATAATTAATAGTAAGGCACCGATACCCAGGCTATAAGAAACGAGGTTCAGTAGGTAGATGAGAGGACCGGTAATAAGACAGGTTGCTAGCATTACTGGCACACTCCCCAGGCGGTCAGAGAGGTAGCCGCCCAAAGGGCTTGCCCAGAGGCCGGCAAAGTAGAGGATGGATAGGAAGGCCGCCGCTGTCCCTTCACTAACACCGAAGTGGTCAACCATGAACAGTGGAATGAACGCTATTGTGGCGAAAGTTACTGCTGAGGTGAACGTGGTTAGAATCATAAACGGCACCAGGCGACGTAAGTATCCCGGGGGAGGCGGTGTCTCGTTATGATGGTGGGTTATCGTCTGTTGGGTTTTGCTCATTCTTGCCCGCCGGCCCAGAAGCACATAAAATATGATTCCGAATATCATGGTGGGGACGGCTAACCCGATGAATGAGCCGCGCCACCCCCAGGCAGCAGCAATGGCAGCGGCAATGAGCGGTGCCAGGAAGAAGCTACCACTGCCACCAATTAAGTGGAACCCCAGTGCCCGGCCCCGATTTTTTGGCTCGACCGATGCTGAAATCATTGGTGCTGCCGACGGGTGATAGCCGCCACCAGCTACTCCCATCAGTGCCAGTAAGACAATCATCATAATGTAGGTTTGCGAAAGCCCGACTAAGAGTCCAGCCAGCGCCACACCGCAGATGCCTGTAGTAATCATTATGCGGGGACCGATACGGTCGGCGAGCCATCCCGCTGGCAACTGACCGATGCCATATGACAGATTGAATACTGAGACCACCAGTCCCGCTTGGGTATAGTCCAGAGCAAAGTCATCGCGAATAAATGGCAAAAGCGGTACTGGCAGCGCCGTCAACAGGTGATGCGCAAAGTGTGCCAGCATAAACAGGGGGAGCAATCCTCCAAAAAGCGAACGCCTCTTAAATTTCTTAATGATAATATCCTTCCAAGGTTGCTTTGTAGGCTTTAACACCGCTTACACGGTATTATATTGATTGGAGCACTCGAGATTTTATATTGTGTTTCGTCTCTTGAAACTGAGCAATGTTAGACCAAGATTATAAATGCTTCTATTCCAGATTACAAATAGATAACAATGTGACGGATTGTATAGTCTTAAACTGATTTACTTCAGTTGGGCACCACTAACAAATTGACTCCTCTGAATCTGTACTGAAAATGTAGCCAAAAGGTTACTGAAATGTAGCCAAAAGGTTACTGAAATGTAGCCGAAAAGTTATCGACAAATCAGAGACACAGTAGTACTAATGTTAGTACTACTTTAGGTACTACTTTATATGATGTCTAAACAGGAACATTTCCTTAAAAGGAGCTAGGCTGATGAATAAGGCAGAGCAACTGCTAAATCAAACGTGGTTGCCCTGCCTTTTATTTGCCGAGGAGGTAATGCGTATGCAAAGTTCGGGTGTGTCCAGACTCAAGCCAGAAAATTGGTAAAGGGTTTTGAGTATAGAAAGGAGATGTCAGATGAAGCAATATAAATGGTTGAATAAAAGACTAATCACTGGAGTGCTAGTCAGTGTCATTCTAGCAGTGACGGCATCCGTTGGATTGAGCACCAGTCCAATGGTATCAGCCAGTAATCCTCCCCCTGAGACAGAATGGGAGAAGACATTCGGCGGAATTTATTCCGATTATTCCGAGTCTGTCCAGCAGGCCACGGATGGCGGCTACATCCTGGCCGGGGCTACAAATTCCTATGGCGCTGGCCAGTCCGATGCCTATCTGGTCAAGACCGATGCTATGGGGAATGCGGAGTGGGAGAAAACCTTCGGCGGCAGTGGCGTGGATTCTGCCCATTCTGTCGGGCAGACCACAGATGGCGGCTATATCCTGGCCGGGGCTACACAATCCTACGGTGCTGGCCTGTCCGATGTCTATCTGGTCAAGACTGATGCTATGGGGAATGCGGAGTGGGAGAAAACCTTCGGCGGCAGTAATCACGACCATGCCTATGCTGTCCAGCAGACCACGGATGGCGGCTATATCCTGGCCGGGGCTACACAATCCTACGGTGCTGGCCTGTCCGATGTCTATCTGGTCAAGACTGATGCTATGGGGAATGCGGAGTGGGAGAAAACCTTCGGCGGCAGTAATCACGACCATGCCTATTCTGCCCAGCAGACCGCGGATGGCGGTTATGTCATGGCTGGCTATACAGAATCCTATGGTGCTGGCTCGCTTGATGTCTATCTGGTTAAGGCCGATGCTGCGGGGAATATAGAGTGGGAAAAGACATTCGGCGGTAGTACTTACGATTTTTGCGAGTCTGTCCAGCAGACCGCGGATGGTGGCTACATCATTGCCGGTGCTACACAATCCTATACTGAAAACTGGTACTATGCCTACCTGGTCAAGACCGATGCCGCAGGGAATACGGAGTGGGAGAAGACCTTCGGCGGCAGTGGTTGGGATGAGGCTTTTTCTGCACGGCAGACCACGGACGGTGGCTACATCATTGCCGGTTTTACGGATTCTTACGGTGCCGGTGGAGGGGATATCTATCTGGTTAAGACTGATGCCGTGGGGAATATAGAGTGGGAGAAAGCCATCGGCGGCAGTTATGAGGATTATGCCTATCGTGTCCGGCAGACCACGGATGGCGGTTATATCCTGGCTGGGGGTACGAGTTCCTATGGTGCTGGCCAGTCCGATGTCTATCTGGTTAAGGTAAGCTCATTGATAAATACGCCAGTTGGTTCGGATGTGACCGTCAGCCTGGAGAGCGCCGCCGTGACATTCCCGGATGTTCAAGAAAGCGGAACTACAACCGCGACCACATTAACGGAGAATCCGGCTGACCCGACGCCGTCTGACTTCTATGTCATTGCGGGAAACTTCGTCGAAATTACCACCACGGCCAGCTATAGTGGCCTTGTCACTGTGGGCATCAGGTATGACGAGTCACAGGTGGACAACGAGGAGAGCCTTGTCCTGTTTCACTGGAGTGGCTCGGAGTGGGAGGATATCACGACTTATGTAGACACGGTAGAAAACATCGTGTATGGCGAGGCAGATAGTCTGTCACTATTTTTCATTGGAGAGCCGGTGGTACTACCGGTAGCTGATGCCGGGGGGCCGTATCTGGCACAGGTGGACTGCAGCGCTGACCTGGATGGGAGTGCCTCGTATCACCCGGACGGGACTATAGTAAGCTATGACTGGAGCTTCGGGGATGATACCTCTGGTAGTGGTGTTTCAGTATCCCACACATATACTGCTGTTGGCATCTACGAAGTAACCCTTACCGTTACCGATGATAGTGGTGTTCAAGCCAGTGACACCACAATGGTAGTGGTCTACGACCCTGATACCGGCTCTGCCACTGGAGGAGGCTGGTTCTGGTCAGCCCCAGGCAACCTCAAACAAGACCCTGAATCAGAAGGGAAGGCTACTTTCGGCTTTGTCGTAAAATATAAGCACGAAACAGCGGGAGGTAATCTGGAGTTCCAGTATCACGTCGGCGATATCAACCTGAAGAGTAGTGATATAACCTGGCTGATGGTAAGCGGTGCTAATGCCCAGTTCCAGGGCGAGGGCACCATCAACGGTGATGGTCTCTATACCTTCAGGGTGCTGGCCAAGGATGGTGATAAAGCGGGAGGACAGCCGGATGAATTCACCATCAGGATATGGCAAGGCATAGATACCGAAGCCGACCCCATTTACCAGGCAATAAATGCTCAGCTTGGCGGTGGGAACATTATCATTCACAACAATTAGATGCCTGCTGTTAGCCGGCACACGCAGGGCGACTAAGCGAGAGGGACCTTTAAGCAGGCCCCTTTCGCTTGGTATGCTGGTGGATAATCTGACGCGTGAAACATTGAACAACAGGACGGGTTGTGTCCCGGTGGCTCAGCCAGTGGGTTTGTCGGAAACACCTGGACCAAAGTCAAGGATATTGAGCCGCAGCCTTTCCTCTCCACCCCAGCGGTCTACTTCCAGGTTATACACGATGTCAAGGGGCGAGGATACCTCATCTAGGTAGTTGCCCAGTCTGAAGCCTACCCCATCCCATACACTACCACCCTGATTTAGCTTCATTCTCAGGTGCTCAGCATTATCGCCCATAGTACGGCAGTCAACAACCTCTACCCTGCGGCTGACGAAGGTAGGGATTGGATTACCACGACCAAAGGGGGCTAGCTGTTGAGCTGTTTGGAAGGTATCTCCCCCGAGGTCAGGCAGGGTAACCTCAGCATCAATATCCAGTTGAGGACGAAGGTCAACCACAGCTAGTTGGGTAGTGGCAAGCTGAGAGAGACGCTGGGTGAGGTGAGTCAAGTTCTTAGTAGGCAGGGTAAAACCGGCGGCTTGTGAATGTCCACCAAAGTGAGATAGAAGGCTACTACACTGGTTCAGGGCGAGGATAATATTAAACTCAGGGATGCTGCGGCAACTTCCGCTACTTGTCAACTCGCCAGTTTTGATGACAATAGTCGGGCGGTAGAATTCTTCTGATAGCCTGCCGGCTACCAGTCCGATGATGCCAACAGAATAGTCCTTATCACCGGCTACTAGCAGTGGTGAAATTCCTTGGGCCAATATCTGCTCTCTAGCCTTGGTTAAGACCTTGGTGGTTAGTCTTTGCCGTTCCGCATTTTTTTCTTCTAGCCATATAGTTAACTGGCGCGCCTCTTGTGGCGAGTCTGTCATCAACAATTTGTAGCTGGTCATGGCATGTGCCAGTCTGCCGGCAGCATTTAGCCGCGGGGCTAGAACCCAGGAGATACTTTCCGTGTCAAGACTGCCAATGTTTAGTCCAGTCTGGGTTATCATTTCTTTGATGCCGAGGCGGGGGGTAGTATTAATTAGCTTCAGCCCTTGCTTAACCAGATATCGATTTTCCCCCAGTAGGGGTGCCATATCGGCTACAGTTCCCAGGGCTACCAGGTCCATTAATTCATCTGGCTGCTTCTCTTTGCCTACACCCTGAAACAGAGCTTGAAGGAGCTTAAGGGCTACACCGGCAGCAGTTAGTTGTGAATAGGGGTAGTTTGAGTTGGGTAGCTTAGGGTTGACCACAGCTATGGCGGAAGGGATTACAGGTAGAGCGGTATGATGGTCAGTAATAATTATATCGAGCCCCATCCTTTTTGCCTTCTTAACCTGGGATAGGGCAGTAATTCCGCAATCAACGGTAATAACCAGGCTGATGCCTTGTCGGTGAAGATTTTCCAGGGCGGTGGTTTTAAGTCCGTAACCCTCTGTCAGGCGGTGGGGTATGTAGGGGATAACCTTGCCACCAAGGGTCGATAGCCCCTGGACGAGCAGGGCAGTAGCGGTAATGCCGTCAACATCAAAGTCCCCATAGATAGCGATGTTTTCACCGGAAAGCAAAGCCCGGTAAATTCTGGCTACCGCCGGTTGCATATCAGGCAACAGGAAGGGGTTACCTGATAAACGTTCATCAGCAGCCATAAATGATTCTAGCTGGGATGGTTCAGTGAGACTGCGATTATACAGGAGCTGGGTTATTAACGGAGGAAAGCCAGAGGTGTTAACCAAATATTTGTCTGGAGCCGATGGCAGAAGATTCCAACGACGATGGTTCAAGCTTATGCCTCGCCATATCGCCGAAATATCAGAACTGAATTATGACCACCAAAGCCGAAGGAATTAGATAGAGCGGTGGTAACCTCTACTCGGCGAGCTACATTAGGCACATAATCCAAATCGCATTCAGGGTCGGGGTGGGTAAGGTTTATCGTTGGTGGTATTATTCCGCGCTGAATAGCCATAATACATATTGTTGCCTCAACAGCACCGGCACCCCCGATAAGATGCCCCATCATTGACTTGGTGGAGCTTATAGGGATGTTGTAGGCGTGGTCGCCGAAGACAAGCTTTATTGCCTGGGTCTCCGTTTTGTCGTTTAGCGGCGTGGATGTGCCATGAGCATTGATATAATCAACTTCGGTAGTAGCTAGCCCTGCCTTATTAAGTGCTACCTGCATAGCCCTGGCTGCCCCCTCCCCATTTTCGATTGGTTGCGTGATGTGGTAAGCGTCAGCACTGGCTCCATAGGCTATAACTTCAGCCAGGATGTTAGCCCCCCGCTTTTGGGCATGGTCGAGATTTTCCAGGACAAGGATGCCAGCTCCTTCACCAATGACAAAGCCGTCGCGTTCGGTGTCAAAGGGGCGAGAGGCTAGTTGTGGCTCGCTGTTTCTTGTTGAGATAGCGTTGAGAGCGTTGAAGGCGGCAATACCTATTTGGTTGATTATCGCCTCACTGCCGCCGGCTATCATCGCCTGGGTATCACCACGCTTGATAAGTTCATAAGCAGCACCGATAGCATCGGAACCGCTGGAGCAGGCTGATGTGATGCAGAGATTTGGTCCTTTCAGTCCCAGTGTAATTGATACCTGGGCTGCAGCCATGTCAGTTATCATCATTGGTACCAGGAATGGGTTCACTCTATTTGGCCCCTTGTCTAATAGCACTTTGATTTGGTCAAATAGAGTAGTTAGACCACCAATCCCACTGCCAATTACGACACCGATGTTGTCCTGGTTGCTGGAGTCAATTTTTAACCCAGCCTGTTCCATTGCTTGCTGGCTGGCGGCAACTGCCAGTTGAGCAAAGCGGTCCATGCGGCGGGCATCCTTGCGGCTGATATAATCAGTGGGCTCAAATCCCTTTACTTCGCCAGCAAACTTGGTATCAAGGGCATCAGCGTCAAACAGGGTAATGTAGTCAATGCCAGACTTACCGGCGATAAGACCTTCCCAAGTAACGGAGGTATCCAGACCAAGCGGGCACAGGACACCTATGCCAGTAACCACCACTCTGTTATTATGGTTATTTATCAACATCACCTCCCGTTTGCTTGCTTGAGAATATCCTTAGTATAATGTATTTTAGCCATATGGTCAATGTGGTAACGAGGCTTTGTTGACCTATCTTTGGGAAGTAACCCCTAATTGAGATTGATAGGGTGGGTAAAGAGCATGAGGGTTGCCTTAGACAGCTTAGGCTGTAAGCTTAATCAAGCTGAGACCGAGCTTTTAGCTAAACAATTTACTGAGGCCGGGTATAAGCTGGTATCTCCGGCTGACGGGGCTGATGTTTATATACTGAATACCTGCACGGTTACCCATATTGCCGACCGCAAA